>Ga0209709_10002839_pt1 | contig 14730 bp, 8 predicted proteins | sample ArcticOcean_MG_C_2_FD_187435 | JGI IMG/M metagenome (GOLD analysis project Ga0209709, IMG submission 187435) | Marine microbial communities from western Arctic Ocean - ArcticOcean_MG_CB4_136 (SPAdes) (version 2) | ecosystem: Environmental > Aquatic > Marine > Oceanic | place: Arctic Ocean... | reverse complement strand
ACCGTGAACGTCAGCTCTGGGGGTTGACACGATCGTTGTTAATTTAGCCGCGTGGTGCGAGGGTGGGAGAGGGAGAGAGAGAGAGGGAGGTGGTCGAAGCGGTTACCCATACGAACAATGAAGAAATCTTCCGTGCGTGTGGCGTATAAGCCACGCGTCGCGGTTGCGAAACGCGCGCGAACTGCGCGCTCGACGAAAACCACGATCCGCGACGTTTTTGACCATTTGGTACGTACCGCCGAAAATAAAAAGAGTGCGGCGGCGGCGGCGGCGGCGGCGGCGGCTGCGGCGGCGGCGGCGGAGGAGTAGTAGCGGCGGGGGTGCCGCAGACTCGTACTCGCGCTATTACTTATTAACAACTCTAGATAGTATATCAACAGCAGAAGAAACCGCTTTTTCCTCAAACATAAAAAATGAAATACGCAAATTTGCAAACATCGGCCGAGCAGCAATCACTGGCCGCGTTTGCTTTTGCAGAATCCATAATTCTCGAATCGATGGGGCTGAACGAGATCGGCGCCGACGCGTGGATCGAACTGATCGCAGAAGAAGTCGAAATCGACGTGGAATCGCTGCGCTTGCAGCTGTCGAAACTCACTTCAACCCTCTCCTATTATTCCAACAACGGGTCGTCGTCCGCGTGGAAACGCGAGGTTTTTGAGGTCGCCAAACGGACGCATTCAGTGCACGTCCAGCGACTCGAGGAGGCGCCGGCCATGAAAAAAGAAATCCGATCCAACGAAAACTACAAATGCCAGATGTGCGGCAAACGGGAAAACAGCTGCAATTATGTGGTGCACTTGGCGGGCGCGGCAACAAAGGGCTCACTCAAAGGCAACTACAACGCGTCGGAATGGAAAGGGGTCGACATCGACGCACTTTCGAGCGCGTGGGTAGGCTTCCAAGATGGGTACGATGCAGTTTTTCAACGCGAAGACAGCCAAGACGCGGACCTCGACCAAATTTACACTGGAATCTTTGTCCCCGGCAAAACTTGCTTCGGCAGGCTGATCAAAATGATCAAATCGCAAAACTTGCTCATGGAAGTTTTTTACAGTGTTTTCAACACGATTCAGCGCATTCAATCGATCAAGGAAACATCCCCCGACGTCCAATTTCCGTCACCGACATGCTCGTTTTCGATGAAGGATGTGGTCGCCGTCGGCGAAATCATCGAGGCACTGCACGGCGCGCAGAACACGTCGATGTGCCCGGAGATCGAGGAGGACGATGGGTATTGGAACCGAGTCACGGCGCGCTTTGCGCGAATCGAAGACATCGACGGCGACCCGACCTCGGTAGAGTTCCTCTCGGCCGCATACGATCGAATGCAATCGACCTTGATTAGTTTCCGACCACGGGTGTCGAAAACTATTGTGATCGACGACGACGACGACGAGGAGGAGGAGGAGGACGGTGTCGACGACGAGGGGGACGAGGAGGAGGAGGACGACGACGAGGAGGACGAGGACGACGAGGACGAGGAGGAGGAGGAGGAGGAGGAGGACGACGACGCTGAATGGGAGGAATCTCGTCGCAACCCGAAGAGATGCAGAACGCGTTCGTCGAAGCAAAAACAGCTCATTTTAGAGGCGACTCGGTCGCCGGTCGAAGCGTCAGTGGCTCGGAAATTACGAATTCATCCGGACAATGCGCTCCGTTCGCGCAAGAATACGCTCGATGAGCTGGTGGGTGCGTGTGCGCACGTGTGCGACTTTGGGGAAAAGAGCGAGTCTTTGATGGTGGCGTCCGTGCTGGCAAAGGCACTCGATATATACGAAAAGCGACTTCTTCCAAGCCCGCGATCGGATCAGTTGCAGCAAATCATCGACGCTGCGAAAGCCGCGACAAAGCTCGCACAGCTTTTCAGCACACGTCGAAACATGCGAGTTGCAGCGATATTTTCCGCCGCTTGTGTGGTCCTCGTCGAGATGGAGTCACTTTTATCTCCGAAATAGTGTAAACGTGTGAGTTTACACAAAGGTCGGTACCGAGTGTGTGTGTGCGTATTAAGACAAAAGTTTACCGTTTCGAACCAAAAAAAACACACAGAAGTGCTGCTTGTGTGAAAAAGTCGTAAGAGATTTTCATCAACCACCGCTGATCGCGCGAACGACCTTCCAGCCGATCTGACCGACCGTCTCGAAGCCGAACAATTTCACAACACGGTCGATCTCGGATCGCGCGGCCGCTTCTTCTTCGATGGACATGAAGGTGTAGGCACTCGCATCAATCTTCAAACCCTCACCAGTCGTCGCCAAGCGAATCGCCTCGGCCTCATTGTCGGCATCCTCAACTTCAAAGAAGCCACCGTCGAGATCATCACACCAGTGCCAGCCTCTGTATGCATGCGATACGAAAATTGCTTTCTTGGAACGAACTGTCAGGCGTTCGGCACCACTTTTGCTTGGCCAGGAAATCGACGTCCAGTCAAACTCCACGTTCATCATCGAGGGCATCAGATCGACGGTTTCACCGAAGTGCACATGCTCTCGGATTTGGTCCTCCGCTTCGCCTCCACTGAGCATGTCACAGACGTCGTCGTCCGAACACGCATTCATGCCTTCCAACACATCGGCGTCGTCGGGGTCGTCGAGTGTGGCCTTCAACTCTTCAACCGAGACCGAACTCAATGGGATTTCGTAGATTGAAACGGGCGGAGGCGACGCCGCCGCTTTTCTCGACAGGTGGTTTCCAATCGCCTTGGCTCTCTCGAGGCGAGGCAGCGTGACGTTTTTGTAAAACCAAATCCGGAAAAAGCCAGGGTTTTTCACTTTAACGGACAACTCGACGACGACATTCTCATCAGCGTCGAAACCCATCTGTGTTCTGTACTGTTGGCTGCTCGCGGTGCGGCGGTGTTCTTTCAGGGTTGGTGTCAGACGCACCGATCGACTTGTTGCTGCTGCTATGCACCTTCAGATACCGTATGAGCACACAACCTGTTGTGCAGTTGGTCGTTGCAACTTGTCTCGTGAAAGCATCAATTCTATGAGCGTGCACAGTTCGGCAGGTGCCCGTCTCTTACGACACTACTAGCGCACATCTACCACCAAAAGTGTGCATCTCACAGAGAAAAAAACAAAAGTTGTTATAAACCAAACTGCTACTGCCGATTATGCCACCACGCGCACTCGTTCACACCCCCGCCCACCAATCCGAACAATGTCCGAACCTCGTACGACCTTCGGACAGTCTTCTTATGCAGGCGCGCACAGGATTAAGAAAAAAACGGTCAATATTACTTGAATAGGCGAGATTACGACGATTCGAAGCGACGCTAGCCACGAAGCGGCACGGTTTTGGACGTAGATGCCAGTCGGGCCGCCCAAGGAGAGCGCGTCTGCGAGCGTGCCGAAAGCCATCAGCGAAAGCAGGACGACCAGCACCCACGAAAAATAGATGTTGCGTTTGACAAAGGTGTGCGAAATTGCCGTGAACACGAAAATCGATGCACATGCTGCTAGCCCGACGAACCAAACGACCAGCGCGATCATCCAACAGAAGTTTGACCCGTTTTCGTCGTCGATCGACGTGCGGTTGCAAAACATAAACGGAAACCCTGCACAGAACTGGCCGCGGTAAGGATTTTTTGAGCCAATTCGTCCAATTAAATAGGTCAGTACAGACGAGAAAATGGAAATTACCCAGCTCAAGTAGGTCAGATAGACGAACCACTCGAAGGGGTCAGACCCATCATTTTCAAGCACACCCTCGGGGTTTCGCTCGCGCGAGAAATTATACTGCTTGATTGGGTTGGTTGTGCACGTGAGCGTCAAAAAGCAAAAGATCACCGAAGACATGAAAAACGCCATCCTGCAACCGTAGCCAATTGGACGGAGTGCCATGATGATGAAGTTCTCTTCGACTTCTGCGTAAAAGCACCCGTTCAGAACGTAATATATTCTGCTTGCGATGATTTCGATCAGTGTCGCATGGCCCGGAAGATATCCACGGATTCCCGAAATATCATCGTCGTCGAAGCGAGTTTTGGCATCCGACGGCAGCCAGGCTTGTGGCGGCGTGTTCTTTTTGACGAGGTTGTTAAATGAGAGCGCTTCTTTTTGCATCGCGAGCCACTCCGACACAAGGCGCTTGTTTAGTTTGAGCGTGCATTACAATGGTTATGTCGTGCGCACTCTTAAAGCATCAACGACGGCATGACTTCGCTTGTTTGCGTTTTGCGTTGCATCAGCGGAATTGGAACCGTCGGGGTCACCGCCTCGCGCACGCGCAGCACAGACGCAATGAAGACGCAGCACGGGCCCAAAAAGAATCCAGATCCGAATAGGAAGAGGTAGATTGTCGACAGCGCCATCTCGATTGGGATGAAACATGGCCTGGAAAGTATCGATTTGTTGCTGTACATGGACATGAAGGAGTAGACGGTCAGGACGAGCGGGACCATCGAGCCAAGGCCGACGACGACGAAGAGTGTGATAAAGAATTCACGCCCGAACTCAGCGGTCGATTGTGCAATGAGCAGATGAACGATGATTTCCAACCCACTCCATAAAAACGCGGCGATTGCCAGCTCGTACACCCATGCGCGCGGCCGCGTTTGCATGGAGACGTCGAATGGCGACGGCGTGGACGCGCTCGTTAACGCTCGAAGTGCGGAGCGGAGCGTCCACCAAAGCCCAATCGACAGTGGAAACATTGCGTAAATCGTCCAACCCGCGCCGTTCCACGACACGCCGTGATTTTTCACAATAAAAATGGGGAACGACAGCAACTCGGTGACCGTGAACGATTCGCGCAGACCTATTACGGAACCCCAGACGAGTTCGCTGTTGTCGGTGCGATTTGCAAAGTCGATCACACGTATGGTAAAATGTCCATGGTCGCATCCAACCAAGTGCGACGTGTTGTACTTCCGGTCCTGCTTTTTGAAGACCGACCGGTAGGACGTCTGTGTGAACGGTTCGAGAACTCCGTTTTGGTAAGATGTGATGTTAACCGGCGACTCGACGATTGGGTCAACGTTTGGAAGACATCCCCCGCAGCCGATGAACAGTGCGAACGTCGTCGTATCGTACGATTGTTTGAACACCGCGTCGACGTCGATGACTTCGTTTCCCATGATGTCGAACGGGTCGGTCGGCGATTCTATATGTAACTCGAGACCACCCGTGCCGCGGAAATAGAAAACTTGGCTTATTTCGTGTTTGTGTGTAGGTTTACAGCAACCCGACCGACATCCGGTGTAGACAGGGACATGTGCAACGACGTTGGCGACCATAGCAAGTGTCAGCATGGGGGCGCGCGCACGCACACAGACAGACACCCTCGACATTGGTCACAGCTTCGCCCGTTATGATTTTACACCGCGCTGCCCGAAAAACGAAACGGCGATTCCAGCGCAGGTTTGATCGGCCGCTCGTCGTCGTCGTCGTCGTCGTCGTGGTCGTCGTCGGTCGTCGTGCCGACGCCGTCGTAGGACGCCGGTGTCGGCGTCGCAACGAAGACGCTTTTGATTTTTTGCAAGCCGGTCGAGAAAAACCCGGATTGCTCGGACGGTGCTCGCTCAAGCGTCGTGAACACGTCGGCCGCGCTCAAAAGGCCGCCGACGAGACGCTCAGCCCTAGAACTGCCACCGCCACCCTTTGACGGCGCAGTGGGCGGCGGCCGCGGCGGCGGGGGCCGCGGCGGCGGCGGCGGCCGCGGCGGGGGCTGCGGCGGCGGGGCAGACGGCGGTGCGGGCCGCGGCGTGTCGATCGAATCGCTTCCATTTCGTCGGCTCAAAAGGGCCGGCGGCGGCGGCGGCGGCGGCGGCTTGGGCTTGGGCTTGGCCTTGGCTTCGGAGGCAGTCTTCTTGCTGGCTTTGGATTTCGACAACTCCGACTTCTTCGCCGCGCGCTCTTCGCGACGTTTGCGCATTCCGGACAGCCCCGCCTCCTTTCCAAACTCGCCCAACGCCGCAACGCCTTGACCGCGCAGCGCCTTGCGCGCGTCGGTGGACACGCCGTTTGCTTTATCGGCTGTGGCTGCGATCAAAACACCGATATCGAACGCGACGCCTGCACCAATGTTTACAATCTGTATCAATGGAAGTGCAATTGTTAGGATCACCAAAATCACGAAAACGTAGATCACGCCGCCCAGCTCCACGATCCCGCATAGAATGTTTCCAATGACCCATTCCCCCGTGTCGGCACGCGCGGAGTCGACGAAATTCTTGACCGAGTCCATCGCCTCTGCGCCGCGCAAAAACCCAGGCACTCCCAGCCAGCGGGATCGTTCCGATTTGATGCTCTCGCCCAGGAACTCCTCGAAGAAGTCTCGCGCCTTTTGCTGGAATCCCCTGCTCGAGCAGTACTCTTCGTACTGGAGGGTAGCGTAGTCAATTCCTTGCGATTTTGTGAATTCCCGCCACGTCGGCAACGTTGGCAAAATTATGGGAATCGACGGAAAACACATCTTTGTCGCGTCCACCCGGAGAACTTTTATTTGTGTGCCGTCCACTGCGTCCTGTGGGTTTTCCAGGTCGTCGGACTGGCTCTGCACGTTGAACAGACTCGGTTTTACGAGATAGCAGCCGACTGTGGAAAACACAACGTAGCGAACAACCGCTACGAATATGTTCTCGCCACTTCTGGGCGCAACGTACTGCTTGTAAGTGCCTCGAAACAGGACGGTGTCAAAAATGGCGTACGGCGCGCGGACGACGGGGCCTAAAAACGACTCTGCCAACCGACGAACCCGCCCGTGACCCTCGGGGTTGTGTTTTCCGGCATTGTCGTTTTCGCCTTTGACGTGCGCGACGAAAGTTTCGTCGGTTGAATGCACTTTCTTGTACCACGCGCGTCGTATGGCGTCGCCAACGACCGAAAACCCAAAGCGCGTGTGGTCGTCGAGAAACGCGTAGCCGGTTTGATGATCTTCGAGAATCGATTTCATGTGGCGGCCGCGAAGGCGCATTTCGTTCCGTTTTACGAATATGTCGTGCAGGCGATTCCATTCTTCTGACATGGACGCCCAGTCGACGAGTTCGTGCACCCACGAGAGCTTGTGCGCCGCTGGAATTTCAAAGTGGTTTGATTTGGTCTGCTGGAACATCTGGTCGTCGTCCAGACGCCGGCCCTCCAAGCTGTTGGCGAGGTCCTCGACGCGTTTCTTGTGGCGCGCCGCTTCCTGCCGTTCCAGTTCGTCGTACACCCTCATCGCCTTCTGCATCCGTTCCGCTTCAGTTTCGCCGTTTTCCGACATGCGCCGGTCGCGTCTTCGTCGTTTGCGAATGTCGGCCAAGTTGGCCGTGTAGTGCGCGCCTTGATACTTCAAAAATATTTCGTTCAGGTGCAGCGCGCCTCGCTTGAGACGGTGTGAGATTGAGCCCTCGTCTGCCTGGAGGACTTCGAACGACAGCGACGGGCTGAAGAAGTGCTGCCGGATGTTTTCCACGTTGAAATTCGACGCACTTGGCGCAACGTCGAAGCGCGACATCCCCGCACGCCCGGCCGCGTGACGTTTGAGTCGGTCCGAGTGCTGGAGCTTCTCGACGCGCTTCCAATGCGCCTTAAAGACGTTGGTTATGTTCCGATTATTCATTCGATTTTCGACGACCGTCTTCGCCGCGTGTCCGAACCCGTGCGTTTTCCGTTTGCCGTCCGTCGACGTGCCTCGGGTGACGGTCGCGTGCATGGCAGCGTCCTCGTCGCTGGAAAACGCGGGCGGCTCGTCTTTCACTTCTTGCAACCGGCGCGAGTCCTGCCCGCCACCATATTGCTTAAGAATTTCACTCGCCTTTGCCGACGCCGCCGCCTTCCGCTGTGCGGTCTTCCCAGCTCGCTTGGTGAGCACGTCGCCAGTTGCGCGCACTTCCTTGAACATTCCAGCCGTCTTTTGAAGCGACAGAATTGTCTGGCCCGCAGTGAAGCCCATGGCGTTCATCTTCTCGGTGACCGTCTCGGGGTCCAATCCGTACCTTTTGCTCGCGTGCTTGACAAAGGAGGTGCCCATGCATTCCCAGCGCGTCGGGCCGCCGTGCGCGAGCGACGTCGCGTTGACGTTTCGGCACTGTGGGTCGGAGTGCGTCTCGGGTAGAATGATGTTTTCGATCACACTGTGAATGTCGGGCGTGAGCGATTTGTGTGTCTTCGTGCGTTGCGCTGGATTCATTTCCATGCGCAAAAGCATACGCGCCGCCCGCTTTGCCGACTCCTGCGTGGAATGGTGCTCGCAGTACTTTCTGCCGCATTCGACGCGGCCGTCGCTCTCAAATCGAGCGCAGCACGTTGCCTCCAGGTTCTTTTCCACGTGTTTTTTGAGTTCGTCGTGACTCGCGTCTGTCATCTTGCGACGGCCGTGCGAAGCCTCGCCCGTCGCCTCCTTGACCTCGATCGACTTTCGCATCCGTCGCAGAATCAACCCCATGACACTAAAGTATTTCTGACAGGAAAGTGTTCTGTCGCGGAAATGTGGATCGGCGCACACACCCGTGTTGTTTGGACCGTGCCCAATTCCACCGGTGATGGCCCACGCCCTCAGCGCCTGCGAGTGCGCAAACGAAATGTTTTCAAACCCCTTTTCCCTGAGAATCGCATCCCGTACAATGGACGTCGTGACGAACATTTGCTTCTCGCCCCGCGTTAGATTTAAGTACCATTGCTCAAAGACGTCGCTCACGTTCACAACCGGTTGAGACTGCGGCGGCGACTGCGGCGGCGGCTGCGGCGGTCCGTCGTCGTCTAGACGGCGTCCAGCGCCCGCGCCCGCGCCCACCAAAGATTCGTCGAGGACGGCCATTACCGACTCGTAGTGAAGCGCGGTTGCGCGAAAACGCTCTTCGACGTCGCCGACGAAGGAGGTGTTCGATGCAATGTATCCACGCACAAAGTCCACCAACTCCCTGTTGGCGCGTGCAATCCGCCCAAATCCGTTTGGGTCCGGGAACGCGATCGTTCCAATCTGCGAAGCTGCGCGCTCGGAAATACTCGCGAGGCACGCCTCGTCCTCCACGCACTCCAGTGGGTTTGTGCTCAGCTTCGCCGTCGCCGGAACAAAGGCTTCCTCGACTGCCCGCACGACGTCGTCTCTTGTGATGTTTTTATTTGCGAAATCTCCGCACGTGGCACACATCGAAGCGCATAAACTCAGCGACGCACAAAACAGCGCCTTTTCCACAATGTGCACGACCGACGGTGCAAGAGTCACCGAAAGTAGCCACGACGCCACCATTGGGTCGTCGCGGCTGCGAGTCGTGCTAAAAAACCATGGGTCGATGCTCTGGTCGAGAAGCGGGTGCATAAGGAAGCCACGGACGCACCCGATCGCAGCACACGAAATATCCAGCAGCGTTTCCTCGGCGAGGACGATATTCGACACATTCCCCTGGCTGCGATTCGAAATGGCCATGGCAACTGCGAGAGAGTGTGCCGGGGTCGTGCCAATCGCCCCGCGCGCGACGCGGAGTGGGTACAGCCCGAACAGCCCCGAGTCGACACGCGTGGCCGAGAGGTCTACGGACTCGACGTTTCTCCACCACGCAACGGACTCAAAGTCAAAGAGCTCGGTCTTGATGTACCCACTCCTCATACGGCCCTTGAGGCGTTGGGAAAGTGTCTTCTGCGGAGAGGGCCAATTGGAACGGTTCCCCATGGGATGATCGGCGCCAAACGCGTTGACGATGGCGTGTTGGAGGTACGAAAACGCGCTGTCCACGGACGTCACGCGCTGCTTGTATCCGAGAGGAATCAGATACACCTCGGAAATCGCATCGAGCTCCGCCTGCGTCGCTTCTTCTTGCAAACGGCGACCGGGCGTGAACAGCAACCCAGGGGCGGCCGTCGCCGCTTCAGACATCGCCTGCTCGTACAGATCGTCGAGCGAGATCGACACGTCGTCGAGCAAAGGGACCCGGTCAAATGAATCCGACGCCGCAAATGAATCCGAAACCGCAGGTGGCATCGCGGGGGACGAACCGGAACCTGCGCGAGTCGTCCCAAAGAAACGCAACGAGTCGAGGCGTAGTCGCGCCGACGGGTCGTACGACCGCAACGAAAAGTACCGATATGGAACGTCACACGAAATCGGAAGCCGCTGAACGTGGCTGGACAACCCGTCTGGAAGAACAGCAAGCCGCGTTCCAAAAAACGAGCTTGTGTCGGAACCCCACACTTCCAAAGGGCCGAGTGTCGCGCCCTCCGCGGCCTCCGCGTCGTCGTCGTCGCCCGACTCTTGCACCCGACGGCGACCTGCGCCCAGAGAAAACAGATTCTTTGCATAACTGAACACCAGCATCACGTCGTTCGACACCGTCACACTCGTCGCGGCATTGTTGCCTGTGGGTGGCACAAGGTACGCACCGTACAAGAAAAACGCCCGGTCGTTGCTGCCGCTGACATAGCTGGTGGGGATTGTAATGTACTTGTGATCAGCCGTGTTGACAGCAGGATCATTATCTTGGAAGGCACGGTAGTCTGGAAGCGGCTCCGTTCCAGAATCCCAAAACACTTGATACTGCGTGCACCCACCCGTATCACCACCCCATGGTGGAACTAGCCCGTATTTACGAGTTCCGCTGCAGTCGTATGACGGTCCTTTCGACCTCTTCACTTTTACGGCGTGTCGACCCTTGAGAAACGAGGGCAGATGGTATTGTGCTTTAACGAAGTGCGGGTGACCGATTTGACCTTCCTGAGAGTAGAATTTGAAGGGCCCGTTGCTGCCGACTTGGGCCTGATTGACGGCGCTGCCCGAGGAGCTGCACACCCCGTGGTCGAGCATCGTAACCTCGAGGAAGCACCTAAATTGATTGTCTACAAAAATAGCACTGTCTTGGGCGAAGTACGTAGAAAAGGTCCAAATCGGACACCCCTTTTCGACATACGGGTTGGCGCTCACCTGCCCATGGTATCCAGCACCAAACAAATCCGTCACAATGTTCGCAAAGACACGTCTGATCACCCTGGTGCCACTCATGCAATCATAAGAGAAATCGACCTCGACTTCGATTTCCCAATCCGAATCGCTGTAATACGGCCGTTCCTCGGAGACGTACCACGGTTTGTGGTCTTCGATGCCGCCGAGCGGTGGCGGCGTCGGCGGCGGCGGCGTCGGCGGCGGACTCGGCGGTGGCGGCGGCGTGGTCGGTGGCGGTGGAAGAAGCGGTGGTGTCGGCGGTGTCGCAGGCGGTGCTGGCCGCTCAGGCGGTAAAGGCGGAAGCGTGGGCGGAAAGGGCGGGAACGGAGCACATCTGATACCGCAGTCTGAGGCGTCGTTGCCCAAGATGCAAATGCTATCGACCGCGTCGACCGTGCCCTGGTTTTGTGTCACAACACCGCCGTCCTCGCACAAGCCATTGTTGGCGTGGTCGATGTAATTTACGACGCAGTCGTTGAACTCCAAGTAGAAGCAAAAGGGCGGCGAGGGCGGCGGCGGCTTCACTGGCGGCCGACCCGGCTCGGGTGGGTTGAAATAGTCGAATGTCAGCAAGTCGTTCAGTTGGAAAACAAACTCGGCTGCAGTGCTCGCATCGACACTGAATTTGAACATCATCGTCGTCGTACTGTCGAGGTAGCTTAAGAGTGTGCCTCCGAACACGTTGATTCCGTCGCGAGTCACAACTACCCGCATCTCCGCCGACCCATCGGCGGACTGACCACTCGCGTCTTCGAGCGGATTGCAAGGCGCGGTAGAACTGCCGGTGAACCCGTAATTGGAAGACGCGCCGATTGACACGTTTGTAGTCAACTCGACCGTGCATTCGTTGATATTGACAACCGGCGGGTTAGGGGGCATGGACGGCGGCGGCGAAACAGGTGGAAATCCGGGCTCGACCTTCGGAGGCGGGGGCGAGGGCGCCGGAGCTGGAAACCGATACGAGACGATCTCGACTGCCTTGACATCCATTTCTTCTCCCAAATCCATCATTATCCAAGAGGCTTCGGTCGAGGCGCCCATACAGAGTGTGTCCGCCGCCTCGTCGGTGCAAATCCTAACGACCGCGGGGTTTTGCGACGCGGTAATGTACTCGTGTGACTCGACGACCGTCTGCAGCGCGCGCCGCTGCCGTGCATCGACTGTGAGCCCCAGAACACTCTGATCTTGGAGCATTTCGTCAGATAGACCTCCATCGAAGAAGATACGAATTGGGAGCAAGAAATAATTTCCTGCGTCTCCGAAGGGCATGATCGGCGGCGGGGGCGGTGCGGGTGGGCTGTTCGCGGCTTCAAACAAGCGGTTCCAAAACGAAACATACGTCGCGCACCCCGAGCCGAAAAATTGATTGCACGGCACGTTTTTGTTATTTTCGAAGCCTCCGACCCCGGCTTCGCCAAGCCCGAACGCGTCACATGTGGCGGCGCATATTGGCAGGTCGTACAAAAACGGGGCGGGTGGTGCATGTGGCGGAGTTGGCGGCTTTGAAGGAAGTGGTGGGGTTGTCGGCGGAGATGGCGAGTGTGGAGGCGCTGCGGGCGGTGACGCGGGTGGGGACGGCAGTGACGGCGGTGGAGGCGGAGGCGAGGGTGGCGGAGGCGGCGGCGACGGTGAGGGTGGCGGCGGCGGCGGCGGCGGTGGCGGCCCAAACGGCGGTTGTGGCGGACTGGTTGGAACCGGGCCGATTGGCGGCATCGGAGGCCGGGTTGGTGGCACCGGCGGTCGAAACGGAGGCGAAAACGGCGGGCGTGGGCGTGACGGCGACGGCGGCGATGGTGGCGGCGGGGATGGGGATGGCGGTGGAGGCAACGTTGGCATTGGCGTCACCGGCGCAGGGGGTGGGCTGGGTGGCAATTTGGGCGGCAGTGTCGGCAACGGCGGTGGTGGTGAGGGAGCCGGCGGCGGCGGCGGCGACAGGATGGGCGGCGGTGCCGGGCTTTGAGGAGTTGACGGAGGCTGAGTCGGCAGTGGCGGAGAGGGCGGGGGCAGCGCGGGCGGCGGAGGCGGCGTGGGCGGCGGCGGAGAGGGCGGCGGCGGCGAGGGCGGTGGCGGCGATGGCGGGTCCGACGGCGGGGGAGGCGGCGAGGGCGGCGGCGGTGCGGACGGCGGCGGCGGGGAGGGCGGTGGAGGCGAGGGCTGCCTGCTTGAAACGCATAAAATTGCGACGTCCGTGCTTTGCATGTCGCCGTACACGTCTGTATTGAAAAGTAGTTGGTGAGACTCGTCAAACAAACGCGTCTGTTCGATGGAGCACCCGACCGGTATCCCGCTTTCTCTCGCACGGTGAACGGACGTTACATTCGAAGTGCCGAAAATATCACGACTTGCTTCGATGCACGATCCAATTTCGAACAACCGCTCGAAGCCAAAAGGGCACACTTCGCCAACGGGCGACAGACAAAACTTGCCCGATGTCGAATATGCGGTCAGGTTGACGCACTGTGTAAAACTATCCATCTGAACGTTTCTGTTGTACGTCGGTTACCGAGACAATATCAAACTGTTCGCTAAAGTGCACGCTGCCAGAGTTAGCGTTCTTTAAAAAAGGATGGCCGACGCACGACTGGCCAAGCTGGCACTCATGCTTCATTACAGCGTCCCAGCAATTATTTGCACTGCAATCGTCTACGTTTTGATCGTCGATAAAACTCTTGGATTCTTCAAACTTTTGGGAAACCGATTGCCGACTTTCATTCTGACGGGCATGCGAACCACCTTTGAAACCGTCAATATTGCGGTTGTTCTCTCATCGGCATTCTTCGTGGCCACACGATGTGAAATATTCGATAATTGGGTCATATTCGCACCGTCGACTTTGCGACTGGAAGAGACGAAAACGTGTCTTCCTGTGCTCACGCTCGCGTCCATTTTATCCCTTCTCTCTTTGTGGGTCGACCGAATCACTCTGGCACTTTTCAGTCTTCCCAATCGAGGACACTACGGTTTTCGAGGCCGCGTCGTGCGGGCGACGACCGTTTGCTGTCTGTTCATGGCACTCTCCAAGAACGACCCATTTTCGCTCATCCTGCTTGTTTCGCATGCCGTCAGTAGACCGTCCATGATCGCCGTGAAGTACGCAAGGTTTGGACACATTGCGAAGTACGTGGCTTTTGTTCTACGAACGTACTGCTTCGTGTGCGGCGTTGCTTCGTTGGCCGGCGAGAGGAATTACCAGCGCGTTTCGAGTCGATCTTCCGCGGCCGTTGTTATGAGCACGTTGTCGTCGCAGTTCAGCTGACCATATCATGAAATTCATCTGGGTCAATTGGAAGGGTGGTGGTCAATGAAAGACGTGCAAAATATCGCACTGCTCTTCAGCGCGTTCGCGAATGGAGAAAAGAAAATATGCTTGAATGAACAAATCCTTCGAATCGAAAAAATTCTGCAACTTCAAGTTGTTGCGGAGCACGAAGCAGCCAGCTTCGACGCGGCGGTGGTGGAATGCCGCGCGCGGAAACAGCGCGCCGACGAAGATTTGGAACGCGCAATGTTCGGACAGTGCTCGCCTTTATAGTTAATTAACTGGTTAACTAATTAACTAGTTAACCCAGAAAAAAAACAAATGGGCGTGAAGACCCTCCAACTGTGAATGCCGATTACGCCACCCTGCCGCCCTCGCCCTCCGCACCCCCCCTACCGTCCGAACAATGTTCGAGCCTCGTACGACCCTCGGACATTGTTCGGACAGTGCTCGCCTTTGTCATTAATTAATTAATTGATTGATTATTACTATAAAGAAAAAAACAAATGGCCGTGAAGACCCTCCAACTGTGAATGCCGATTACGCCACCCTGCGCCCTCGCCCTCCGCACCCCCCCTACCGTCCGAACAATGTTCGAGCCTCGTACGACC
>Ga0209709_10002838_pt1 | contig 14743 bp, 15 predicted proteins | sample ArcticOcean_MG_C_2_FD_187435 | JGI IMG/M metagenome (GOLD analysis project Ga0209709, IMG submission 187435) | Marine microbial communities from western Arctic Ocean - ArcticOcean_MG_CB4_136 (SPAdes) (version 2) | ecosystem: Environmental > Aquatic > Marine > Oceanic | place: Arctic Ocean... | reverse complement strand
TAACGTTTTTTTGTGTTAAAAAATACCATATATTGTTAAAAATATTTTAAAATTTACTATATATTGTATTTATAATATATAATCTTAGGTTCCCCTTAAAACAATGTATTTACTCAATAGTAACTGATTAGGTTTAGACATTCCTGTTTTATTTTATTCGCTCTCTATGTATTTTTAAATATTCTTTTTTTGAGTGTGTTTTTCCACCTAATGTTCTTAAAATATTTTTTATTGCCTATGGAGATTAGTTTATTGATTGCTGATTTGGTTTTGGTTTTTCATTTTTTTTCGACTGATTCTATTTAGGAAAGTTTCTATTTTAATGTGCTTACTCAACCAACCAAAAAAATAATCCAGTTAATAATACAACCTTTAATAGTAATAATCCTGCAATTATTATGTATTGCTTCATAACAGTAATAATAAAAACCTTCAAAAAATTGCTAACTAAAATATAGTTTGCTGAGGGAGTAAATGTTTTATTAAATCAAATAGGGCTGCTAGTAATTGGTAAATTAATACCATTAAGGTAGCTAGAATAATCTGCACATATATGTGCCACGTGATACGCGGTGTCTTCTACTGTAACAAGCCTTCTTGTAGGACTTTTTATTGCTTCTACTTCTTTTACTCGTGATGGTATTTCTGATGTAAGGTCTGTAATTGTAAGGCTTGGAGATACCATATTTGCAGTTATGCCATAATGAGCCATATCTGTAGCAATTGACTTAGTATATCCCCACAGCGCTTCCTTTGTTGAAACGTATGCCCCCATTCCTTGAGGGGGGGGACCAAACAAATATGAGCTACCAAGAAAAACAAATCGACCAAACTTATTCTGAATCATTGACTTTGAAAAAGCTTCTACGAGTAAAACAGAAGCTTTAAGATAGGTGTTTAAATACAAATCAAAATTTTCATACCTTAATTCTTCTGTTTTTATTGGATTAATAGGAGGTGAAGCACTATGAACTACAATGTCACATCGACCCCATTTATTAAATATATCTTTTTTCATTCTAGCTATATCATCAGGGTTGGTTATATCCGCTTGAACCAAAATAGCATCAGCTCCGGATGATTTAATGCTATCAACTATTTTATTAGCGGCCTTTAGATTATTTCGACAATTGATTACAACATTATAACCATCTCTAGATAATTTTCGAGCAATTGCCTCTCCAATGCCTCGACTTGAGCCAGTTACAAGAGCAACTCGATTAGTTGAATTATCTATTTTTGAAGAATGTTCTTTAGAAACTTCATATGAGTCATAATCAGCTGGTGCAATTACATTATCGTCAGGCTCGCTAGATATGTTCTCAGTTATTTTTACTTGCGATTCCCCTACCATAACTTTTTTATTATTTTGATTATATATTTCAACGGTAAGGGTAAGAATTTTTGTACTATAAGAACGAGACTTAATTGTAAGTACGATTTCGATTGTATCTCCAACCAAAACAGGTAAGATCCATTCGGCTGTTTGATTAATCCATATTGCCCCTGGACCAGGAAAATCCATCCCAATCATTTTTGAAAGATACGACAACTGAATAACACCATGTGAGACCTGACGAGAGTACCCTCGACTTTTAGCGTAATCTAAATCTATATGAACAGGGTTAAAATCTAAAGAAAAATCAGCGAACTTATGAACTACATCATCCGTAATAACAAATTTATCTCTATAAGAATCACCTAAATTAAATGTATCCATAATTTATTTTTCTTGTACATCCTCTAAAATTATACGAATTAACTTCACAGAGAGCATGTCCATAGCGTCTTCAGGAGTCAATTTTATATCAAATTCTGCTTCAATTGCCATAACAAGATTAAGATGAGAAAAAGAGTCCCATTGCTCAATATTATCTGGACTACTGTCATCATTAATTTCATTTATAGAGACGCCTAGGATATTAGATATTACTTCTTTTAGCTTCAATTCGTTAATCATTATTTATGCTTACCTTAATATAATTGGGCTTTACTATATGATTTTTGTTTAAATTAAACTTCCACATATTATTTTCCTTATCTGATAATTCAAAACTGTGTTTGCTATACAAATCAGATACAATGACATTCTTTTTTGTTGGAAGATATCTACCGTAAATAAAGTCAGCCCCCTCACTTTTTAGAATCTCCATGATTTCAGCAAGGAAAACGGTTTCAATTTTTCGACCAATCACCCTACAACTTAGTAACATACTATCAATCAACCAGACCCGAGGTTCAATTTTAACTAAAATCATCACCCCAACTATACCATTATCACCATATCGATCTGAAGCACTTAACCAATGCACTTTTCCACCATCATGTATTAGTTTGATTATGTCTGCGGAAGAATATCGTTTGGTAGTCAAATTAAATTGATTAGTTTTATTAATTAATTGTTCAATCCTAGTAAGCGTTACTTCATTTGAGACTCCAATCTTGACAGTTATTTTAAGCTCTTTAAGAAAGTCATCAACTGATACCGAGTTGTTTAAATCATTTTTCCTCTGTTGCTCTTGTTGATAAATAATAGCCCTTGTTTTGTCTTCGCTTGTAATTGTTAACTTATCAAAATACATAGATTCATTTAGCGCTTTTAAATAATCCATTTCGTTCTTAGGAACTTCAATAACTTTAACATTCGGAAGTTGTTTTCGAACCCAATCTCGCTCAACAGGGTTATCATCAAAAAATACTATTGAATCCAGGCCAATATTTAGTTGTTCTGAAATCCTTTTTATACTTAATGCCTTATCTTCCCAATGAATCTGTATGGATGAAAAATCACTTTTATTTAAAAGGCAGTCTGTATGTTTCTCAAACACCTCTAGTACATCGTCCAGATTATTTTTACTGGCAATAGCGAGCAATACGCCTTGATCTCTTAACCCTAAAATAGCTCGTTGAAAATCTTTAAAAACATTGCCAGGGTACTCGTCACTCAACTTTATTCCGGAGATACCTTCTTCTCCAATAACTCCACCCCATAATGTATTATCTAAATCAAGAACTATACATTTTGCAGTTGGGTTAAGAGTCGCGGCAATTGTCCTCGAAATTATCTTTCCGAATGATATTTGTGCGTTACTATTAAATGGAATTCTTGCCATATAAAAAAGTTTTGAATCACTACAATTGTCCAAGCCTAAACCTGTAAAAATTTTTTGATAATCAATGACATAACAAGATATTATTTTATTACATAAGTCCAATAAGCTGTTATTTAATTTCTGAAAGTAAATTTGTTGTGATTGAATAACTGGTGAGCTATTGAAGTACTCTTCTATCATTTGAGAATTACCAAAATTAATTACAATTATTTTTGCATCACTTTTTCTGCGTAAATCTTCTAACATTAACTTATGTCGTTGAATGATTTCATCTGAAAGATTAGTTAGTTCGCTATCAGAATACTTTGCAAACCGCTTTATAAGATCCGGGTGAGTATCTTCGATTCTAGAATGAACTAAAACAACACTTGGGGCAGATAAATACAGCCCGCTATCTTGATTATGTATTTCTTGTTCAAATTGATTAAATGGTGCGTAATAAAGCGAGCCTTTGTAGCCTTTTTTTGCCAACTCAACAATAATAAAGGGGTTTAGTATTTCTGATGTGTAACTAGCTAAATAAGAAATATTTATCTTATCAAGTAAATCGTCTTTTTCAATTTCCCGTGAAACTCTTGAATAATCTGAAGGGGTTTTGATGATCTCAGTTAGTAACTGCCCTACTGTGTCTTTAACCATTCTTCCACTCGTCTAAAAGAATTGCCCACCACCACCTGTCAATCCGTTTTTCTCCATCAAAATGACTCTTTCTCATCACCCCTTCACGTTTATATCCTAAACGCTTAAAGGTAAAAATCATTCCCATATTTGTTGAATAACAGACTCCCGTGACTCGGGTAAGCTCTAAAGTGCTAAATGCAAAATCATGCACTAATTTGATGGCCTCTTCTGATGCCGATTTCCCCCAAAAATCTTTATTGCCAATCATAAGGCCTAATTCAGTTGAGCTGTGGTAACGATTGATTTTTGTTAAATTGATAGTGCCAACTAATCTGTTATCTACAGAATAAATACCCCACAAATATTTTTCATTATCTTTGTCAAAGTCATCAGGATAAAAACTATTAATATATTCAGTAACTGTCTCCATTGTTTGATTGACAAGTCTTACCTCAAGAAATTTGTTCACAATAGGATCATTAAGCCATCCAATATACTCATCCGTTATATTATCTAGAGTAAACGGACTTAAACTATATGATTTACCCATTAGTTTTTTTCTGTTCACGATTCTCTTCATATACTTCTTAATAAAAATTATTATAACTATTTAATTATAGTCGAAATTCTAAGCTGTAGTTAATGCCTAGAACACCTATTAGTGCGAAAAAATAATAATACAATTCCAACTTTTCTGTCTAGAACTACTCTACTGTGACAGACTTAGCAAGATTTCTTGGTTTATCAACATCGGTTCCTTTTCTCAAAGCAACATGATATGCCAGTAACTGAACAGGAATTGAATGAATAATTGGAGATAAAATACCAGTATGTCTCGGTGTTCTTATTACTTTGATACCTTTTTCTTCAACAAAATGACTATCCGCATCTGCAAAAACAAATAATATCCCTCCACGTGCTTTTACTTCTTGCATATTCGATTTAACTTTTTCAAGTAATGAGTCATTAGGGGCGATTACAACAACTGGCATATTTTTATCAACCAAAGCTAACGGGCCATGTTTTAATTCTCCAGCAGGGTAGGCTTCTGCATGGACATATGAAATTTCTTTTAATTTTAAAGCACCTTCTAATGCTATTGGATAGTGAATACCTCGCCCTAAAAATAAAGCATGATCTTTATTTGAGAAATGTTTAGCCCATTGTTTAATTTGTGGTTCTAAATTTAATGCAGATTGAATCCCACCAACTAAAGACCTTAGATCTTTTAAATAATTTTTCTCTTTTTTCAGGCTAATAAGTTTTTTATTTTTTGCTAAGGTGACTGTTAGAATAAATAATGAAATTAATTGAGTTGTAAATGCTTTTGTAGATGCCACTCCTATCTCTATACCCGCCCGCGTATAAAACACTAAATTTGATGCTCTTACAATTGCGCTTTCTTGAACATTACAAATCGCTAATGTTTTCTTATGCCCTATTTTTTTTGCATGCTTTAATGCTTCGATAGTATCAAGTGTCTCTCCTGACTGAGAAATAGCTATAATCAACTGGTTTGGATTAGGTATCGAATCTCGATATCTATATTCACTTGAAATTTCTATGGTTGTTGGAATTTGAGCAATGCTTTCAAACCAATATTTAGCTGTGAGGCCTGCATAATAACTTGTGCCTGCAGCAAGAATCAAAATACTATCTATATTCTTAAAAATATCTTTGGCTTTATTGCCAAACAATGAGTTATCAAATTTATTATTATCGATTACAGCTTCAATAGTATCCCCCAATGCTCTTGGTTGCTCATAAATTTCTTTTTGCATGAAGTGATCATGAGGCCCTAAATCCATCGATGATAGTTTTACTTTGCTATGATGTACTTTTCTTACTCTTTTCTTTAAATTGCTTCCAAAAATCTCCAATGAATCGGTTGCTATCCTAGCTAAATCTCCATCTTCAAGATATATGATATTTCTTGTCACTTCTAATAAAGCACTAATATCTGACGCAATAAAGTATTCTGATTTACCTTGACCAATAATTAATGGACATCCAAGCCTTGCACAAACTAATTCTTTTTGATTATCAACCGTAATTACTGCAATTGCATAGGCTCCCACTAAGTCTTTTGTAGCTAAATAAGTTGCTCTTAATAAATCTTTTTTGTTTTTATTATTGTAGTAATAATGAATAAGGTGTGCGATTACTTCTGTATCTGTTTCAGATGCAAATTTATATCCTAATTTTTTTAAACGGCTACATTGAGCTTCATGATTTTCAATAATGCCATTATGAACAACAGCAATTTGATTGTTAGATACATGTGGGTGAGCATTATCTTCAGTTACTCCGCCATGCGTTGCCCAACGGGTATGCCCAATACCTAGAGATCCTTTTAATTTTGATTTTTTAACTTTATTTTTTATTGAAGCAACTCGACCAATAGATCGAATACGCTGGATTTTATCATTTAAAATAGCAATCCCTGCGGAGTCATAGCCTCGATATTCTAGACGCTCTAACCCATCGATTAAAACAGGTAAAACATTTTTATTGGATATGCCTGCTACTATTCCACACATAATTTAGTTCTTCTTTGGTTTTTCCCAGCCAGGAATGCTGGTTTGTTTTGCTCGCGATAATGATAACTCGTTTGCTGGTGTATTTTTTGTTATTGTGGATCCAGCTCCAATTGTGGATCCAGCTCCAATTTTCACTGGAGCCACAAGTTGAGAATTTGAACCAATAAATACATTATCTTCAATAATAGTTTGATGTTTTTTTACACCATCATAATTACAAGTTATCGTTCCTGCCCCTACATTGACATTCTTTCCAACAATACTATCACCTACATAACTTAAATGATTTATTTTAGTACCTGTTCCAATTTTTGAATTTTTTATTTCTACAAAATTTCCAATATGGACATTATCATTAGTCTCTGTGCCTGGTCTCAATCTAGCATAAGGTCCTATTATATTTTTTTTGCCAACTTTTGCATTATCTAAATGTGAATAAGGCTTTATAATCACATCGTCTAAAATTTCACAATCCTTTAAAATAGAATAAGCCCCTATTGTTACATTCTTACCAATTTTTACTTTTCCTTCAAAAATACAACCAACATCAATAACTACATCTCTATCACAATCAAGCTGGCCCCTTATATCTGTCCGGCTAGGATCTAATAGGGTCGCCCCTTGCTCCATTAATGTATTAGTTTTTTTCAATTGTATCGCTCTCTCCATTTTTGCTAATTCTATTTTAGAATTAACACCAGAAATGGTAATTTCCGAATTAGCTTCGAGTGTATTAATCCTAATTTTATCTTTTTTTGCTAAAGCTACTATATCAGTTAAATAATATTCCTTTTGAGAATTTTTATTTGAAATCAATGATAGCCAATTAATTAAATGCTTTGTATCAGCAACCATAATTCCGGTATTAATTTCAGTGATTCTTTGTTGAGTATCATTACAATCTTTTTCTTCTACTATTGCTTCAACATCATTAAGAGCTCTAATGATTCGACCGTATCCTTTTGGATTAAGCTTATTGAAAGTTAATATGCTTAATCCCTTTTCCCCTTTTTTTATTAATTTTTTTAAATCATTTATTTCTATTAATGGAACATCTCCATACAAAATGAGTGTTTGTTGTCCTATTAAATTTGGAACTGCATATTTAACTGCATCGCCAGTCCCTAATTGTTTTTTTTGTAATATCCAATTAACTTTTTCATGGGATAAAGTTTGCTCAACCTCTTTAGCTTTGTAGCCTACAATAACGTTGATATTTTTTGGTTTTAATTCATTTGCAATATTAATAACATATTGCAACATTGGTTGTTCCGCTAGCTTATGAAGAACTTTCGGTTGTTCAGAGAACATTCGTGTGCCTTTGCCGGCAGCTAGAATAACTACACTTAATGACATTTAATTACCCTTTTTTATTTAAGTATAAACAAAAAAAGCAGCAAACTGCTGCTTTTTCAAAATACTAAAATTAATTAACTATTTTTTTCTTAATCTTTCAATAGCTTGAATCTGCGCAACTGCTTCTGCTAATTCAGCTTCTGCTAATGCAAAGTCAATGTCACTGCTTTTTTTAGCTAAAGACTCTTCGGCTACTTTTTTTGCAGCTTTTGCTTTTGTTTCATCTAAATCTTTACCACGAATGGCAGTATCAGAAAGAATAGTAATATGCCCTGGCTGAACTTCTAATATTCCACCAGAAATATAAATTAAATCTTCATTAGATTTATCAATCATCTTTATTCTAACTGAACCGGCTTTTAACAAAGTTATCATTGACGCATGATTTGGATAAATTCCTACTTCCCCCATTTGAGCTGGGGCTACAACAAACTCAGCTTGCTCAGAAAAGATTGATTCCTCTGCGCTTACTACATCAATTTGAATTGTATTTGCCATTAGTTACCTTAAGTTATTAAACTGTTTTAGCTTTTTCAACAGCTTCTTCTATACTACCAACCATATAGAATGCTTGCTCAGGCAAGTCATCATATTTGCCATCAACAATTGCTTTAAAGCCTTTAATAGTGTCTTTAAGAGAAACATATTTACCAGGCGACCCTGTAAATACTTCAGCTACATGGAATGGTTGTGATAAAAATCTTTGAATTTTTCTTGCTCGTCCAACTGCTAATTTATCTTCAGGGGATAATTCATCCATACCTAAAATAGCAATAATATCTCTTAATTCTTTATATTTTTGAAGTGTTGATTGAACAGCTCGAGCCACAGCATAATGTTCTTCGCCAACAACTTGAGGGGCTAATTGTCTTGATGTTGAATCAAGAGGATCAACAGCAGGATAAATACCTAATGAAGCAATATCTCTCGATAGTACAACTGTTGAATCTAAATGTTGGAATGTTGTTGCTGGTGATGGGTCAGTTAAATCATCTGCTGGCACATATACTGCCTGAATTGATGTAATTGAACCTGTTTTTGTTGAAGTAATTCTTTCTTGTAATTTACCCATTTCATCAGCAAGTGTTGGTTGATATCCAACAGCTGATGGCATACGCCCTAGTAGAGCAGAAACTTCAGTTCCAGCCAATGTATAACGGTAAATATTATCAACAAAGAATAAAACATCTCTCCCTTCATCCCGGAATTTTTCCGCCATTGTTAAACCTGATAATGCTACCCTTAATCTGTTGCCTGGGGGTTCATTCATTTGACCGAATACCATTGCTACTTTTGACTCTTTCATATTATCTAATTGAATGACGCCTGCTTCAGCCATCTCATGATAAAAATCATTTCCTTCGCGAGTTCTTTCTCCAACACCAGCGAACACTGACAAGCCTGAGTGTTGTTTTGCAATATTATTAATTAATTCAAGCATGTTCACGGTTTTACCAACCCCCGCACCACCAAATAATCCCACCTTTCCGCCTTTTGCAAATGGGCACATTAGATCAATCACCTTAATTCCAGTTTCCAATAATTCAATTGATGGGGATAAGTCATTAAATTCTGGTGCTTTTTGATGAATAGATCTAAATTCTTTTGAGTCAATTTTGCCAACTTCATCAATAGGGCGTCCTAGCACATCCATAATTCTTCCTAGGGTGCCTTCACCAACCGGAACTTGAATCGGGCCCCCCGTTGATGCAAATTGAGTGCCTCTTGATAAACCATCTGATGACCCCATGGCAATAGTTCTAACAACGCCATCTCCTAATTGTTGTTGTACCTCCAAGGTTAAACCTGCTTCTGCGGTTGAATCTTTATCATCAATAATTAATGCATCATAAATTTTAGGGAGCTGATCACGAGGAAATTCTACGTCCACAACTGCGCCAATACACTGAACTACTTTTCCGATTTGTTTGGTACTCATTTATTTATCCTTACTCATCTAAATTAATTAATATAAATTCAAAAATTTTTACGATACTGCAGCTGCTCCGCCAACAATTTCTGAAATTTCTTTAGTTATCGCTGCTTGTCTTGCTTTGTTATAAACTAATGTTAATTCATCAATAACACTTCCAGCATTATCAGATGCTGCCTTCATTGCGACCATTCGAGAAGACTGTTCTGATGCCATATTTTCTGCCACTCCATGATAAATCAAAGTTTCTATATAGCGAGATAGTAATGCATCTATTACTAAAGTTGCATCAGGTTCATAAATATAATCCCACGTGTTATCCGGGGTCTCACTTTTATCTCCTGAAAGTGGCAATAGTTGTTCCATATTTGGTTCTTGCTTCATAGTATTAATAAATTTTGTATAACAAATATAAAGCTGATCTATTTCTCCAGCAACATAGTTATCCAACATAACTTTAATTGCCCCAAGTAAATCCTCCATGTGAGGAGTATCTCCCATCCCTGATACTTGTGATTTTATATCTGCCCCAACTCTACCCATAAAGCTAATTGCTTTATTACCAATTGCACCAATCTGTACTTTTTTACCTTCTTTTTCCCAATTTTTAATTTGAGATATTGACGTCCTTAAAACATTTGTATTCAGTCCTCCACATAAACCTTTATCTGAAGTAACTACAATAAGCCCAATATTTTTAATATTATCCCTTTGAATAATAAAAGGATGTTTATACTCAGATTGTGCATGAGATAAATGGGCTGCAACTGTTCTAATTTTTTCAGCATATGGTCTAGCTGCTGTCATTCTATCTTGCGCTTTACGCATTTTAGAAGCAGCTACCATTTCCATAGCTTTAGTGATTTTTCGTGTATTTTCTACGCTCTTAATCTTAGTCCGTATTTCTTTACTTCCTGCCATTTAAAATCCTATATTAATAAGTATTGGTAGCTTTAAAATCTTCTATTGCTTTTATAGCCTTCTTCTCTCCCTCTTCATCAAGCGTCAATGTTTTTTCAATATCATTCATTACTGATTTATATTTCGATGACATAAACCCATGCAGTGCAGATTCAAAGGATAAAACTTTTTCTGTTGGAACATCATCTAAATATCCATTATTAGCGGCTAATAAAGTCACGGCCATATTTGATACTGTTAATGGTGCATACTGAGCCTGTTTCATTAATTCAGTAAACATTTTTCCTCGATCCAGTTGTTTTCTTGTCGCCTCATCGAGATCTGAAGCAAATTGTGCAAAGGCTGCTAATTCTCGATATTGAGCTAAAGCTAATCGAACGCCACCACCTAATTTTTTAATCACTTTAGTTTGCGCTGCACCACCAACCCGAGAAACTGAAATACCAGCATTGATTGCAGGACGAATTCCGGCATTAAATAAATCACTTTCCAAGAAAATCTGTCCATCAGTGATAGAAATAACATTTGTTGGAACAAAAGCAGATACATCACCTGCGGCTGTTTCAATAACTGGAAGAGCCGTTAAAGATCCTGTTTTTCCTTTAACTTTGCCATTTGTAAATTTTTCTACATATTTCGCATTAACTCGAGCCGCTCTTTCCAATAACCTTGAATGAATATAAAACACATCGCCTGGATAAGCTTCACGACCTGGAGGTCGTCGAAGTAATAATGAAATTTGTCTATAAGCAATTGCTTGTTTAGTAAGATCATCATAAACAATTAATGCATCTTCACCACGATCTCTATAATATTCACCCATTGTACAACCGGCATATGGAGCTAAAAATTGTAAAGCTGCTGAATCGGATGCAGAGGCACTTACCACAGTGGTATATTCCATTGCCCCATATTCTTCAAGCTTTTTAACCACATTCATAATTGTTGATGCTTTTTGGCCTATGGCAACATAAACACACTTCATGTCTTGGCCTTTTTGATTAATTATTGCATCAACAGCAACTGCAGTTTTTCCCGTTTGACGATCACCAATAATTAACTCTCTTTGTCCTCTGCCAATTGGCACCATAGAATCAACTGATTTAAGTCCAGTCTGCACTGGCTGTGAAACAGATTGTCTATCAATAACACCAGGAGCAACTTTCTCTAATTTATCTCTTAATTTAGTTTTTATTGGTCCTTTACCATCAATCGGAACCCCTAATGCGTCTACAACACGTCCCATTAATTCAGGGCCTACAGGTACTTCTAAAATTTTCCCTGTACATTTACACACATCGCCTTCGGTAATATGTTCATAATCACCAAGCACAACTGCACCAACCGAATCTCTTTCTAAATTAAGCGCTAAGCCAAAAGTATTACCTGGAAATTCAATCATTTCTCCAAACATTACATTAGATAAACCATGAATACGCACAATGCCATCTGTTACTGAGACAACTGTCCCTTGTGTCCTGGCTTCTGAACTAGTAGAAAAATCTTTAATCCTATTTTTAATTAATTCACTTATTTCTGATGTTGATAACTGCATTAAATATCTCCTGATTTTATGCTTATATTTTTAATGTATAAGCTAAATTATCTAATTGTCCTTGAACTGAAGCATCTATAACGGTATCACCAACAATTATCTTGGTACCACCAACAATGCTTTTATCAATAACTACTTTCCCCTCAATCTTTTTATCAAATCTTTTTTCTAAACTTTGTAATAAATTATCAACTAATTTTTTATCTGGTTGCTCAGCCATAATAATTTCAGCCTCTATAACACCTTCATCTTTGTCTTTAAGTTCTTCAAAAAGAGATGTTATTTCAGACAAAATTAATAATCTTTTATACTCAACCAAAAGCTTAATTAAATTTTTACCAGAAGTATTTATTTTATCTCCGCAGATATCTAATAGGAATTTTTCTCTATCTGTATCCAATACTTTAGAGTTATGAATAAAAGAATTTGCGTCTTCATTCTCAACAATGTCGCTAATTAACGACAACATATCTGACCAATCAGAAAGAGTTTTCTCCTCCTTGGCTAAATTAAATATAGCAACAGCGTATGGTCTTGCAATTGTCGAAATCTCAGCCATAACTTTTATAAATCCTTTGCTAATTTAGTTAGCATATCTGCATGGGCTTTCTTATCAATTTCTTTATCCAAAATCTTTTCTGCGCCCTGAATTGCAAGTGTTGATATTTGACCTCGGAGCTCTTCTTTAGCCCTATTAATTTCTTGATCAATTTCAGATTTTGCACTCGCGATAATTCTATCGCCTTCATCCTTAGCCCTTTTTTTAGCTTGCTCAACAATTTCAGATGCTCTTTTTTCTGCTTGGCTTACAATTTCTGCACTTTTTTGCTTTACCTCATTAAGAGTTTCAGCATTTTTTTTAGCTGCAACTTCAAGCGATAACTTACCTGCTTGAGCTGCGGCTAAACCATCGGCAATTTCTTTCTGTCTTTTCTCAATTGCATTTAGCAAAGGTGGCCAAATAAATTTAACCGTAAACCAAATTAATATTGCAAAAGCTATAGCTTGAGCAATCATTGTAAAATTAATATTCATCTTTACCCCGTCTTATATCCCAAAAATTGGAATCAAAAACAATATTTAAATTAACCCACAACACTTAACAGTGGGTTTGCAAAAGCAAACATCATCGCTAAACCAACGCCAATAATAAATGATGCATCAATTAAACCTAATAACAAAAATACTTTAACTTGTAATTGAGGAATCATTTCTGGCTGTCTCGCCGCACCTTCCAAAAAGCTTGCACACATAATACCGATACCTACGCAAGCACCTAAAGCGCCTAATCCGATCATAAGTCCAATACCGATTCCGGTAAATGCTTGAATTTGAGCTAAAGCTTCTACTGTTACTATTTCCATAATTTACTTCCTTTTAGTTAAAAAAATTTAATGCCCCTCATGAGCCATAGATAAATACACCACTGTTAACATCATGAATATATAAGCTTGCAATACTACAATTAAAATATGAAATATTGCCCATCCTGCGCCTAGAATCGATCCAAATATAATTCCAGATACTCCAGTTGCAGCCCATAAACCTAATAATAAAAAGATAACCTCGCCGGCATACATATTACCAAATAATCGAAGAGAATGAGATAAAGGTTTTGAAACGTATTCAATTAAATTAAATAGAAAATTAGCTGGCCAAACCCAAACTGACGTGCCAAATGGCGCACAAAAAATCTCATATAACCATCCACCCATACCTTTGACTTTAATGCCAAAATAAATCATTAAAAACCAAACTCCAAGCGCTAACCCAAAAGTTGTATTCACATCAGAGGTAGGAACAGCTTTCCATTCATGTAAACCTAGCATTCCATAAAATTTTGCCATCACATCAATTGGTAAAAAATCCATTGCATTCATCATGAGCACCCAAATAAAAACAGTCAATGCAGCAGGAGCCACAAACGAATGTCGGTTGCCATGGAATATATTGCCCACTTGATTATCTATAAAACTAAAAATTAACTCAACAAAGGCTTGGGTCTTTGTTGGGACAGATGCTGAAGCCTTTCTAGCTACAAGCCAGATTAATCCCATTGAGAAAACTCCAAGAATAATCGCCATCACAAATGAATCTAAATGAAGAGTCATAAAAGACCCGCCACCTAAAAAATCTAAATGTAATTCATTATTAGATAAATGATGCCCCATATATTCAGATGGTGATTCGTATGAACTATCTGCCAAGTTTTATATTCCCTTTAATTTTTTGTTTCTATTTTAGTTAACCCGATTCCTGAAAAAATTGCCGCAATCGCCAAACCAAAAACAATTGCCAAAGGAACTTTGTCTTCGTAAAAATTAAATATCACCCAAAGCAATAAAATTATAATTAAAATCTTTACACCTTCAGCTTTTAAAGCATCCATCACAATGCTTGATGCTTTATTTGTCTCCTGAGATTTATTAGCAATTGGGGTTGAAACTATTAACCCAATAATTACTACAAGAGCCCCAGACAAAACTGAGATGCCTGCATGTAGTCCAAAAAATCCTGAAACAATTAGTGCTGAAATAACAGAAATACTGCTTAATTTTATAAGCATATTCTTAACGTATGGAGGGAATAATCCTTTTTTTTTATTGGCATCCTGCTGCTTATCAATCAAACCCTTACGTCCTTAATTCTATTTGTATCAAAGTCCGCAATTTTGGCGTTATTTTTTCTCTGAGTCAAGTTTTCA
>Ga0209709_10002837_pt1 | contig 14745 bp, 15 predicted proteins | sample ArcticOcean_MG_C_2_FD_187435 | JGI IMG/M metagenome (GOLD analysis project Ga0209709, IMG submission 187435) | Marine microbial communities from western Arctic Ocean - ArcticOcean_MG_CB4_136 (SPAdes) (version 2) | ecosystem: Environmental > Aquatic > Marine > Oceanic | place: Arctic Ocean... | reverse complement strand
GCTGGAACAGTACATTTCCCTTATTCAGCAGGAAGATTACGACAAGGCGGGAATTCTACTTCATCCAATGGAAACCACTCAAAATAAAGTTGCCTCAAAAAAAGCCTAATCAGACAGTACAGAAATTATAATGTTGTTGAGGTAACAGAATTTTTTAGTATTGCAGTGGCCTCCAAAGCAACCAGAAAGGCGTATAGACACCTATATGCAAACCTAAAAAAAGACTTGTATGTGAGGATAGTGTTATTTTTTGCAATCAATACCATGATTATTATAATTAAATGATTCTATTTAAGTAAATATTAAGTCATCACTAAATAAAATCAATTGAAGGGAAATAATCTAACTACTTATAGAGTCACATCTCCTTGATGTCTCTCAGTACTTTTTCTCCAGTGTGCAGATTTATCCTTAACATATAAATTCCTTTTTATTATTTCATAATATGTCATTCCATTTTGTCATGTTATAATATTCATCCCACAAAGCTGTTTCATGAAATACACTAATGAAGAAAATGTTCTTCATCCTTTCTTCAGCATGTTTACCATATTTCAAAGCTTTTCTGTCCAATAATTTACACGAAAGCTTAAATCCATTTTCCTTTTTTGCATAGTCTTCAATCCATGTTTTATAGGGATTACTATTTTTTGTATAATATTTTTGCATTTCAATTGCTAAATTGTGGTAACTCCACTGGCATGACAAAAGACTTGCTTGCAAATCACCTATATCGCCAGAGTATGCTGAACTTAATTGATGTCTCGTATAAGAATATTTTATAGGTCCCATAGATTTTGGGTTACTAATATCTTTTAAAGACAGATTGTTATTCTTGGCGTGTTTTTGGTGGTCTAACATTTCATCCTCAACACCTTTAGTATGGATAGTCATAGCATGATAATCATCCTCATCTTCTGATTTTGCTTTACCAATTGCAACTACTTTAGACATATTTATTAAATAAGGATAATCAACTCTTAACCAATAATTAAATTTATTTTTCTCAAGTTTACCTTCCGCCATTTCTACCAAAAATCTTTTCTTCAATTGAATCTTTAAATATTTTTGTGCTTCATTAATAATAGTTTCACTGAATGTCATTTTTAGTTACCATATTAATTGTTAAATTTTTTATGATCAAATCAGAGTTCTGAGTTTGATATTGTTCTCTTTAAGATAAGCTCTAATTCTAGGAAATTGAATATCAAGAGTATTTCAAATTTGTTTTCATTAATTAAAATCATAATAAAAAAATATATAATATTCAATAAATAAATTAAATGATTTAACTATTGAATATTACAGTATTTATTTATATAATGCCGGTGTTTTTAATTTAAATAATATATTGTAATAAAGTCTGAAATATAACCCTTCCGAAAGAGTCTGTTCAGTTACATCGGGAGCCTCTAGGGTGGAAATGCTTCATAACAAAAGAGTAATCAGCGAACTTCTCCGCACTATGGTGAATATTCCCTAGCAAAACTATCAGCACTAAGTTGGGTTAGAGTTAGCTGAGTATCTGCTATGGTAACTAGAGGATTTTGTGTTCCAAAAACTCTTAAACTTTAGTAGTCAATAATATAATGGCAAATTCTTTTTATATTTCATCCTAGAGTTCAGATAGTTTTGACCTAGCAAGTTTCTGTGAAAATATGGTGGATGATTCCTGTGTTAATGCCTTGTAATGTGACTTACGCTAGCATAAAAGTAACTGAGATATTTAATACAGACCAGGGAGAATAATATACACGTAAAGTTTTTACCGGTGCGTTAAAAGATAATAGAGTCCAAATCAGTATGGACAGTAAAGGACGTTGTTTGGATAACATTTTGATAGCATGGTTATGTAGATCAGTGGAGTACAGAAAGATGTTCCTAGAGGAATTTGAAACGGTTTCGTAATTACTCTTATTTTTAAAAGTGTATTCTATGGTTTACAATTTTGATATACCACATCAATCTCGAGTAGGAAAAACATTTGTTTAGATTTTTTGAGATAGAAAGGTTGCCAAAAATGAAGCATGATTAAAGAACTCAAAAGACCAACAAAAGTGCACTTTAACTCATAAGAAAAATTAGTCTTGACTTGGGGCCCACTTTGAATGTTCAAAATTATTGTTTTTCTATTTTTATATTATTTTTAGTTCACTTTCTAATATATTTATGATTGAATGGGTGTGAAAAATATTTGTGAAAAAATTAATTTAACACTTTTTATCGATATTTCAAAAAAATAATTCAACCTCTGAAATTTGTAAAAGGAAACATTTGGCTAAAATAAAATCTATTATAGTAAAAAAACTAAACAAGGTATTCGAATCTAAGAGTGGTAGTTTCGAAGCATTGAGTGATATTAATATAGAAATTTGCAAGGGTGAATTTATTTCGATTATAGGACCATCTGGTTGTGGTAAAACAACGCTCATGAGATGCTTAAGTAACTTAGAAGATGCCACGTCTGGATCTATTGAGATAAATGGTAAAACACCTGACAATGCTCGCAAAGATAGAGATTTTGGAATGGTTTTCCAAACTTCAGGTTTATTAAATTGGAGGAACTCAATTGAAAATGTTTTGTTACCTATTGAGTTGTCAGGCAAAAATATATCTAATTATAAAAATAAGGTAAATGAATTATTGGGCTTAGTAAATTTGAAAGGTTTTGAAAAACATTATCCACAAGAATTATCTGGTGGGATGCAACAGCGTGTTTCAATTGCTAGATCTTTAATTTTAGAGCCACAAATTTTGTTCATGGATGAACCATTTGGAGCATTGGATCACATTACAAGAGAAAAATTAAACATTGAACTTTTAAATATTTGGGAGAAAAGTAAACAGACAATAATTTTTATAACACATAATATCAGGGAAGCTATTTTCCTTTCTGACAAAATTTTGGTTATGTCTTCAAACCCTGGTAAAATAAAAAAAATTCTAAATGTGGATTTTGAAAGACCTAGGAGTGATGAAATAAAAAAATTACAAAAATTCAAAAATTTAGAATTAGAAGGAGAAACCTTATTAAAGAGTGACGAAGATGAAAAAATTAGTTGAGTTAAAATGGTTCCCACCAATATTTTTTTTAATACTTCTTTTTGTTGTGTGGATTGGAAGTATCTTGATATTTAAAATACCTACTTATCTCCTACCATCGCCCTTAAAGATTTATAATGAAATTGTACAAAATCTATATCTATTTACTTACAATGGGTTCTGGACTTTAGTAGAAGCAGTAGCTGGGTATCTATTAGGTGGAGGGTTTGGTTTTCTGTTAGGATCTTTATTAGCTTATTCAAAATTTTTTGAGAAAGGCTTATTACCTTATGTAGTAGGAGCTACGACCATACCAATTGTTGCTTTTGCTCCATTAGTAATAATATATGTTGGCTTTGGCATAGCTTCCAAAATTGTTATAGCAGCCATAGTTAGTTTTTTCCCACTCACATTGTATACCCTTAAAGGTATGCAGTCCTCAGATTTAAATCATCGTGATCTTTTTTATGTCCTGGCAGCATCTAGATTTAATGTTTTCATCAAATTGCAATTTCAATCAGCATTACCTTATATTTTTACTGCTATGAAACAAACAAGTACCATAGCGGTTATTGCAGCTATTATTGCTGAGTACATACAAGCTGATAGAGGCTTTGGTTATTTAATTCTACAGTCCTCTTATGTTATGGATATACCAAGAATGTGGAGTGCAGTCCTATTCTCGTGTGTGTTAGCTATGAGTTTCTACGGTTTAGTAGTCTTTTTTGAAAGAAGATATGTATGGTGGCATTCATCGTTGAAAGAGTTAAAGATCTGATGAATAAGATTTTTTACATACCAATATTTTTACTAATTTTAACAGGTTGTGATAAAATACCTGAAAAAGTGGTTTTAGATGCATTCGAGAACATTCACTCTTCTTCTGTATATTATGTAGTTCAAAATGAAGATGCGAAGATTTATGAAATAATCAGTGAAACAACAAGCATTGTAGAATTATGTTACGAAATAAGAAGAAACTTGGGCACTTTTTTCACAAATGAGTGTTCAATAGTCAAAATTGAATTGATCAATAAGGAATGGGTGATTACTCAAAGTTTACAGAAAGACGAAAAAACAACTTGCTGGATTGTAGATAAAATTAACCCCTTTAAAGTCATAAAAGACTATAAAGGTATAAATTTAAAAGAGCTAAAATTATGCAAATAGAAGATTATTATTCTCACTTAAAAAATAATGTATCAGATTATTTTTTACAGCAAAGTAAAAAACAATTCCTGCAGGAATTACTAAAAGGTAATCTTAGTGATGAGAGATATACTTATTGGGTTAGAGTTGATTACGTATATTTGATAAATTTTAGTAAAATTCTGGCATTAGGAATTTCAAAAGGTAAAACAATTGAAGAAATGAAGGTGATGAATGATTATCTTAATTGGATTCTAAATGAAGAAATGTCTTTGCACGTCGACCACGCAAAGAAAAATGGGATTTCCGAAAATGAACTATTCAACTGTGAAATGGGGCCAATAAAATATTCATATACCCGACATGAAAATAATTGTGCAAACACTGGTGATTTGGGCATATTAATTTCTGGTATTCTGCCCTGCATCGTTGGTTGGCAAGTTGTTTCGAAAATATTATTAGGTGGAGAAACCGTTAGTGATAATAACAAATATAAAGGTTGGTTAACAATGTATTCTGAAGACAAGATTTTACAAGAACATACAAATAAAATTTTAAAAATTTTTAATTCCTATGCTGCCAATGGAAATGAAGAGTACAGGGATACTTTAAAGAAAAATTTTTTGTTGGGTGTAAAATATGAAACGATGTGCTGGGATGCCTACTACAACATGGAAGTGTGGATATAACCTCTATATAAATTAATGCTTATGAGTTTTAGCGAACAAATTATTAAAGAAGCACAAAAATATTTGAAGCTTCAATTAAAAAAGAAATTCTTGGTTCAAATTGCTGATGGGACTCTAGAAAAAAAAGATTTAATTATTGGTTGAGCGTTGATTATCCATATCTCATGAATATGGCAAAAGTAATTTCAATCGGTAAAGCAAAATCAGAAGATGACGATGATTATCATGCTATGACAATCCATACTAAAGGTGTTGAGGATGAAATGTTAGACCACCAAGATCACGCCAAAAATAATAAACTGTCTTTGAAAGATATTAGTAACCCAAAATCTATGGGGCCTATAAAACATTCATATACGAGACATCAATTAAGTTCAGCATACTCTGGCGATATAGGTGATTTACAGGCAAGTCTTTTGTCATGCATGTGGAGTTACCAAAATTTAGCAAGTGCGATGAAAAAGTATTATGTGAAAAAAAATAATCCTTACAAGAATTGGGTTGAAGACTATGCAAAAAAGAAAAATCTAGATAGCTTTAAGCTTGCATGTAAATTATTGGACAGAAAAGCTTTGAAATATGGTAAACATGCTGAAGAAAGGATGAAAAACATTTTCTTCATTAGTGTGTTTCATGAAACTGCATTGTGGGAAGAGTATTATAATATGGTAAAGTGGAGTGATATAATATGAATTTGAATGATAAAATTTGTGTCATAACAGGTTCAGGAAATGGTATTGGTGAGCAATGTGCTCTAAAGTTTGCTGAGTATGGTGCAACTTTATTTTTAATTGATATTGATGAAAAAATAAAAAATATTTCTGAATCCATTGAGAAGAAGTATAATAATAAAGTCAGATATCTAGTTGGAGATATTACCAGCAAGAAGACACTAAATTTGATTGAATCAACGATTATTAAAGAATTCAAAAGGATAGATGTGTTGTTCAACAATGTGGGTGTAATAAGACTGTCAGATGATATTTCAGAAATGGATGAAGAAGATTGGGATTTGCAGGTAAATGTAAATCTGAAATCAATCTATTTAGTTTTAAAAAAAATTATTCCAATTATGAAAAATCAAAATTATGGGAATATTTTAAATACGGCATCAATGACAGGTTCAGTTGTTGGAATGAGTGGCTTAGCAGGTTATTGTGCCTCTAAAGGTGGGGTTGTCGGATTGACACAAAGTGTAGCACTTGAATTGGCTAAATATAATATAAGATGCAATGCAATCAGTCCGGGAGCTATAGATACAGATTTTTATAATAATGAGTTTTTAAAAAATAATACAAACGATGATTTAGAGTCTGGTAAAAAATATATGGAATCTGTAATTCCTTTTGGAAGATATGGTAATGCAGAAGATATTGCAAATGTAGCATTATTTTTAGCCTCTGAACTATCGGGTTATGTGACTGGACAAAATATAATCGTAGACGGCGGATATTCTGCACAATAATTTAATATGAAAATAAGCTTAATGTTAGAATCTCAGGAAAATTTATCTTGGGATGTTTTGAAAAGAATAGCCGAACTTATAGATAACACTAAATTTTATGGATTGTTTTTGTCAGATCATTTATTTTCTGTAAAGGGCACTTCTGATTCATTTGGTCTGCCGGTTTGGCCAGCATTGACCGCAATTTCTCTCTGGACAGAATCGTTGAGATTTGGCCCCTTAGTCAACTCAATTACATTTAGGCACCCAGCTCAAGTTGCTAAAATTGGTGAGAGTCTTCAGACACTATCTGATGGCAGATTAGAGCTTGGTATAGGTGCCGGATGGTATTCTGGCGAACATGAGATGTTTGGTGTTAAATTGCCCCCAAATAGTGAAAGATTAAATCTTTTAGAAGAATATATCCAAATAATTAAAGGTTTATGGACAGTAAATGATTTTTCATTCGAAGGACATCACTACGAAATTAAAAATGCATCTATGAACCCTAAGCCAACTACTAATATTCCCTTGATTGTGGGAGGGATGGCTACTAGAACTATCGAAATAGCAACAAAATTCGGTGATCAATGGAATGGTTATTATTTAAAACATGATAAACTTAAGGAGAAGTTAGATCTAATTAGAATATTTGAAGAAAAATTTAATAAATCAATAAAAAAAACAATTATGATTCCTTTTGTAATAGAGGATTCAAATAAAAATATTTCAAATCATTTATTCAATTGTAATAAAGTATTTTCAAATTTACCGAAGCATATAGAAGAATGGAATAATTTAGGTTTTTTGGGAGGAAATCCTCAAGAAATTATTGAGCAAATTCAAAAGTATAAAGAAATGGGAATTGATCACATTATACTGGAACATCTTGATATTGAAAATGATTATTCACTTAATAATTTAAAAGAGAATGTTTTAACTCACATCTAGGTTTTTCACTAATTCCTCACCTAAAGATTGGGCTGTTGCAATGATATCATTTTCATTCTGTTCTAAAAATTCTCTCCTCTTGAGTATGAATTTACCGTTAATTATAACATCGCTGACATTGTTTTGATTGGAACTGTAAACAATAGATTTAATAGGATCATGCAATGTTACCGTATTTAAACTACTAAGGTCAAAAATTGCAATATCAGCCTTTTTACCGATTTCCAAACTACCAACTATATTTTCTAATCCTACACATTTAGCCCCTTCTATTGTAGCTAATTTTAGTACGGTTTCGGCACTGATAACTTCAGGTTTCAGATATTTTACTTTTTGTAACAATGCTGTTAGTTTTATAATAAATATCATGTCATGATTATTATTACTTGCAGGACCGTCAGTACCCAAACCTACAGTTAAGCCATGATCTAACATTTCAGCAATAGGGGCAATCCCTTCACCTAGATAGCAGTTACTGGCGGGGTTATGTGATATTTTAACATCGCACTCTTTTAGAATATCTAAAACACTTTTGTCTATATCACTAGTACAATGGGCTGCTAAGACATTATTAGCTAAAAAGTTTTGAGAATATAGAAATTCAATATCCTTCATTCCATATAAAACTTTGCTTTCTTCAATAGTTGATGGTGTTGAAGCGTGAATAGTTACAAATGTATCAAATTTATTTGCTAATTTAATAATTCGTTTATATGTCTGCAAAGAAGTGCTGAAAATAGTATAAGGGGCTAACCAAACGTGTTCCATATCGTTGTCATTTTGGTTGTATTTTTCTAGCAACCGTATGCAGTCATTGATTTCTCTTTCAGGATCATTTATTATTTGTGGGTGTGCCTTTCCTTGATCTATGATTCCCCTTGCTACAATGCTCCTTATTCCAACCGAACTAAATGCATCAAAACATTCATCTACTAAAAATCCAGTTGGATGAGGGTAATTAAAATCAAGTATAGTTGTGGTTCCTGATTTAATGGCTTCCATAGCTCCCAACTTTGCAGAAATGAAGCAATGTTCCTTTTTCAGATTTGAAACATTATTATCTAAAGCAGTTTTAAACCAATCCCAAACATTTAAATCGGCACCAATTCCTCTTAACAAAGTTTGAAAAATGTGTGTATGGGTGTTAATAAATCCTGGCAATAAGTATTTACTGGTTACATCATATTTATTTATACAATCTAAATTATTCTTGTTGCTTGTTTCTTTTATAGCTACTATTTTGCCGTCTTTAATAAAAAGATCTTTATTGTACAAGATTTCGTCATTATTATTCATAGTAATTAAATTTCCATTCTTTAAAACTAAATCGAACATTTTCTAATGACCTCTATCTATTGTTTTGGTGATATAATGTATGAACAACATATTTATTTAAATGAATATGAAAATAGTAATGATTCTTTGGTTAAATCTCTTAAATTTAAAGTTGGTGGATCAGCCTTCAACACGGCCAATGGTTTAGCTGAGATGGGTAACAAAGTTAATCTTATTTCTTCTATTGGGACTGATATTGAGGGCGAATACCTAAAAGAAATTCTTAAAAATATAAAAAACATTAATACAGATTACGTTGACTTCACTAATAGTGAAACTTCAAAAGTATTTGCCTTGATAAACAATTCGAATGAACACAAATTCTTGTCATTTAGATGTAACAACATATCCTTGAAAAAAGTTCTTGAAAAATTTAAAATTAAAAATAACGATTATCTCCATATTTCAGGATACTCATTTCAAGACTCAAACAGCAAAATAATTTGCAATGAATTAATTGAGAAATGTAGGACTAATTCTGGGATATTATCTATAGATCCATCTCTTAATTATGCAAAAAATTTTAATAGCATTGAGAGGAATTATTGTATCGAATATTTTTTCCCAAATCAAGAGGAAGCAAGTATTATTTCAGGTGTGAGTAATTACGAAGAATCAGCGAAGATTTTACATGAAAAAAATATTAAAAATATAATAATTACACTTGGCAATAATGGTTGTTTCTTTTCAAATTCTTTTCACAGGAAACATTACAAATCTCATTCATTCTGTGATCACTCTTTAACTATTGGAGCAGGTGATAATTTTGTTGCTGGTTTTATTTCGGCAAAAATAAATCAGTTTAGTGTTGAAGAGTGTGTTCAAAGTGCTAATAAATCAGCATTTGATTATTTAACAAATAGCAACTATAAGTAAAATAATATGGAAAAAGAATTAATTAAATTTTCAAAAAATATAGAAAAAGCTTTAAAGGAAAACAAGCCTATTGTAGGTCTAGAGACTACAATAATCTCTCATGGGATGCCATATCCTGAAAATGTGAAAACTGCCTTAGAAGTAGAGGAAATCATTAAAGATAATGGATGTGAACCAATGACAATTGGAATAGTTAATGGGAAAATAAAATGTGGTCTTACAAATAATGAAATTGAAATGTTTGGAAGCACTGATACTATTTCTAAATGTACAGAAAGAGATATTTCTTCTTCCATTAAAAATAAGTTAAATAGTGCTTTAACTGTTGGGGCCTGCTTGTATGTTATGGATAAATTAGGGATTGAAGTACTAGTTACTGGAGGTATAGGAGGAGTCTCTAGAAGTGCCTTCAAAGATTATGATATAAGTGCTGATTTAGTAGCTTTATCCTCATGTAATAATATAGTTGTTTGCAGCGGAATGAAAGCATTCATGGGTATAAAAGAAACATTGGAATATCTTGAAACAAACTCTGTTTTAGTGAGTGTATATAATTCAGATACACTCCCATTGTTCTATTCAAGATCAAGCCAAATTAAAGCAGAAAATATTATCAAGGATCATAAAGAAATAATTGAAATTTATAAAATAAACAATCAGTTGGGGTTACGTAAAAGCATTCTACTTTGTAATCCAATAGAAGAAGAATATTCTTTAGATCTAACGTACTTGGAAGAAATAATTAGTAAGTCAATCATAAATTCTGAAAAAAAAGGAATCTTTGGGAAAGATCTTACACCATTTATTCTTAATGATATTTCAATTCAGACAGGAGGGAAGACATTGGAGTCCAATGTTGAATTAATTAAATCTAATGCTAAATTAGGCTCAAAAATCTCTTTTGGATTGTGCTCAAATTGAAATATCTTCAAACCAAAGCTTCTCATTATTCTCAATAAATGAGTTCATCATTGATTTACATTCATTCAAATCTAAATTTATTATTTTAGTTTTATTTTCTATTAAAAAATCTTCACAAAAAGTGGTATCTTTTACAGTCTCGTTTTCACCGATAACCAACAAAGGTATTTTGTAATGTACAATCGTTCCACTGCACATTATACAAGGTGATAGGGTACTATATATGGTGCATTCTTTATAAACCAAAGTGTCAAGTCTGCCTGCATTTTGAAAAGCGTCCATTTCTCCATGCATGAGAGGATTGCTATTCTGAACCCTCTGATTATGTCCACGACCGATTATCTTGTCTTTGTAGACAATTACAGAACCAATTGGTATTCCTCCTTCATCGAGACCAATTTTGGCTTCAATGATTGCTTCATTCATGTAATCAATATGAATATTATTCATTTTTAGATTTCGTTTAGATGTAAATTTTATTTATCAAAAAAATGTAAGTACATTTTTCTGACCTTTAATTTATCTTTTAAGGGTGATTTACTATAAAATTTTGTTAATTATTCAAATTATATTTATATAAATCACATGCCTTTATAAAATTATATTTCATCGACAGTTAATTATTTTTTAATACTTATGGTTTGATTTTAAAATATTAAGAGCTTCGAAAGATTTATTAATCATTAATATTTGACTTTCTAGTAATGTTTCGCCGCCTTGATTTACAATAGTCTCTTTAACTGGATCCAAATATCTTCTCTCTTTATCAATCATTTCTTCAAGCACCGCTAATCCACAAAATGGAACATGTGTTTCTGAATAACCTCCTTCTTGAGACATTACAACCTTCCCTTCGCATAATTGATCAGCCAACTTAAGGACGGTATTTGTCATAAATCTAAAAGTATCTGCGTGGCACAATGTTCTTGAAAGTGGATCAATACCGGATGAGTCAAAACCACAGCAGACAAATATTATTTCAGGTTCGTATGATTCCAAAGCCTCAACAACTATTTCATCAAATGCATAAATATATGCAGCATGTCCGGATCCAGGAGGAACATTTATATTTATATTATACCCTCTACCGTCATTCAAACCATTATCATAGCTAGAACCTGAATTTACTGGATAACAATTATGCTGGTGTATGGAAATATACAGAACATCATTTCTATGATAAAATATTTTTTCAGTACCATTCCCATGATGAACATCCCAATCAAGAATAGCAATTCTTGACAAATTATATTTTTTTTTAATGCATTCAGCTGCAATAGCTACATTATTAAAAATACAAAAGCCGTAACCTGAATTTTCTAAAGCATGGTGACCTGGTGGTCGAATAAGAGCAAAACCATTTTTTATTTCTCCTAAAAAAACTTTTTCACTTAAATCTATTAAACCTCCTATTCCAAGAGAAGATATTTCAAATGCATTTTTTGAAAAAGGTGTTCCATAACCTGCTTCTCCACCGTTAGTTTCAGAAAGGTATTTTATCTTATTAATATATTTTAATTCATGAATTAACGATATTTCATTAATGTCCGCCGTTCTTACTTTTACAATTCTTAAATCATCAAGTAATTTTAGCTTCTTCATTAAATTATACAATCTTTTTTTTGAAAGACTATTATCAATGTGGAAATATGGCTCTATTAGATCGTTATTCGTTGAGAAAACATGAGCACCCTCCCCATTATTGTAATCTAATAATCTTTCATCACACACAAATCCTGATAACATCTTTAATATCTATTAAATATGGTAGGGACAATATTGAGTATTATTTTATAAATATTACTATAATTAGTAATATCGAAGAATCTTTTTTTATAAATTACTTTTAGGAGCAATATCGGGGAATTTTTTTTTTATAATTATTACTATAAGTAGCAATATTGAGGGATCTTTTCTTAAAAAATAAAATTAATGAGGGAGAGAAAACTCCCTCATTAATGTAAGATTATTCACCTAGATTTTTTGCCCATCTTTTTCGGACTTTATCCATATTATCAAGTTTCCTGAACTTTTTTGGTGAATTTTTCCAAAATTTTAGTGTATAAGCTTTGCTCAAATCTATTTTATTATCTATGGCTTTTACTCCAAGCAGTCCTTTTTGGGAAACTTCCCAATCTTTCATGTCCATATAGCCAAGACCTTCTGTAAGTGCTTTCCTAGATGCAACCAATTTGCTAGTCTCTTCTACTTGGTACACTTGTTTTTGGTATTCTAGTCCTGGATTAAACTTTAGTACAATTTTTGCCGCTTCTTCTCCATTGTAGATACCCCACTGCCAACCTCTAATAGTTCCATTTACCATTTTCTGAACTATGTCCGGTCTTTCCCGAATCATTTTCTCTGTTGTAGCGAGACCATCAGAAATCAAGGCTGCACCATAATCACTTGCGTTATAAATTGTAATATCCTTTCTACTATAACCTGCACCTAAAAGTACATGTAACTCATTGTGAAGTGTTACAGAGGCCACATCAAGTTTGTCTTCATAAAACTCTATCATACTAAATTTTTGTGCAACCCATTTGACATTGTCCTTGCCAACACCCGAAAGATTTGACATTAACTGTGCTTCAAACTCTCCACCTCCAAACCAAACTCCAAACCTAGCTCCTTTTATATCTTGAATTGTGTTATAACCCCTTGATTTCTTACCTACATATGCCATATATGAGTCTTGGTGGAATTGCGTCACCATTACCAGAGGAACTTCATTAGATCTAGCTGCTATCACAGCAGCAGGGCTTAATGTAGCGAATTCCACTGCACCTGCAGCTACAACCATTTGAGCGCGAACATCAGGTCCGCCTGCGACCATCTCTACATCTAGTCCTTCATCTCTATAGAAACCTTGATCTATTGCATTCATTATTCCATGAAATTCTCCCTGTTTAACCCAAGCTAACTGAACTTTTACTTTTTCTAAAGCCCAACTTTGATAGGCAAATAATGGTACTAACAAAAAAGTTATTGTTAATTTTAATTTTTTTAACATATTTCTCTCCTTTTGTTATTTAAATATATCAGAATTAAAAATAAGATAATATTATACATAAGATTGTTTGTCAAGCTTTTTTTATAATTTATTCGAAGGTATTGACATTCAATTTCAAGATTGTTGTATTATCCTTATAAAACCATTAACAATTAATATATATTATATATATTTTCATCAGTTGTTCAAATCTGAATATTTTGTAGGTAAGATTTACAATACCAATCGTAGCAGGAATTCTATGCCGTCCAATTTATTTCAAATGTAGAGCATCATTCATTTAGTTTGTCATAAAACCAAATATATGATCAACTTTACCTCAGGTTTTGGATTTAACAGAAATGTTGTTTTTGAATTTTGGAGAGTGGTTTAAAGCGATAAGCTTTTTCGTGTATTTCTGAGTTACAGTTGATTTATTTTAAGTGTTTTCAATATGCTTTGAGCGATAGGCGCTTTCATTTTAGAGGTTGTTATCTGATTTGTTTACTAAAGTTCCTATCTAGAATGGAGTGAGTACTGTCATTGTTTGCTGGATAATAGTTTTTGAGATTAGTATATTTATCTGCGTTTATGTGATTCTTTTAGTTAAAATGCCTCACATTTAATAGTATTTTTTTTGCCAGTTTATTTTTAGCTAAACTAACGGAGACTGCTCCTTTTTTGATAATTGGGTTGTCTTCTCTATTGTTTTGTTGTTTGGGTATATCAAAAAATTAGGTATCGACCATGGATCCATCTATGGGTATTAGGCTTTTGGAGTTGAACGTTTATGTAAATATATCAAAGCGTTTTTCTATGAGTCACTTATTTCACAATGATAATCGCAAAGAAGATTGTATCATCACCTCTCTCAAAAGATATAATCCAATTTGAATATTCAACTTCAGTTTAAAAGGGTCCTTTAATGTAAATAAGTCCAATTCAAACCTTTTTATCCAAAGAGTTTGGTTCACAAAGTTCTTTAGAATAATCACTGACTTTAAGGGTTTTCAAAACTACCAACTATCCTTGAAGTGAAATTTCTTTGGGATGTGGTGGAACAGAAACTCTCCAACAATTTCCTCAAGTTTGATTTTTTCAGTTTCATTGCTCATCGCTTTTTTACATATCATTATACAATTTAATTATGATTTGGAATAGTGCCACCACATTGTAAGAAAGTTTGTAAATTAAATAATAAAACCTATGAACTACAATTAGTTATCAGAATGAGTCCGCGACCATCAGCCAGTTTTTTTGGTTTTAACTTGGTATGGCATTTCGAACAACAAGTTCTGTAAGCTTGTCTGAAGGTAATTTATCTCCTAAAATGGGGCTCATTAATT
>Ga0209709_10002836_pt1 | contig 14747 bp, 6 predicted proteins | sample ArcticOcean_MG_C_2_FD_187435 | JGI IMG/M metagenome (GOLD analysis project Ga0209709, IMG submission 187435) | Marine microbial communities from western Arctic Ocean - ArcticOcean_MG_CB4_136 (SPAdes) (version 2) | ecosystem: Environmental > Aquatic > Marine > Oceanic | place: Arctic Ocean... | reverse complement strand
GGAATGATGGTTGGCTATGTCGATTTATCATCTACTACTGCAGGTTCAATAATTCAAACTCGATTAGAATTTGATCTTGAAGGTTCTTCATACGATAACTTCTGTATTGAATTATCTACTAACAATGGAACTACCTGGACTGATATTTCATCATCTGGAAGTGGAGGTCTTACTACCACCGCATGCCGTTCGAGAACAGGGTCTATTCCCGGTAGCGGTTACACTCTACCAAGTGGAGTCACAGTGACTGATGATTCAGGAGGCTTTGTAGTTCTAAATTTCTCCATACCTACTACCATGATTGGTAGCAATTCGAGTTCTGCAAAAATCAAGTATTATGTGGAAACAGATTCCTCAGTTCAGTACGGAGCAACACAAGATTCTCTTGAAGGATTGACTGTGGATTGGTACAAAGTAGTAACTTCGAATGGAACAGTTCTCGACACCAATCTTTTGGATAATTCCACATCTGTAACTCACTTTGGCGCGAACGGTGCTGCAGATGATTGGGCGTATATTCAGATTGGTGCAGGAGGGTTGAGTGTAATTGATGGCCTTGAAGATTCACCGGCATTACCCCCCGGTGGCTGGAGTATCTCTAATCAGGCTGGACAAACCGGTTGGGAATTTGGCGCACTTTGTACGAATTATACAGGTGGCCCCTCTTCATTCCCAAGTGCAAGCCTTGGATTTGGCACCAACCTTTGTGGTACCTATGATGCAGGCTCAGATAATTCATTGATTTCTCCAAATTACTATGTTCCACTAGGCGCAAGTGCCAGATTTGTTTGGAAACATTGGATGTGTTCTGAAGATACTTGGGATGGCGGAGCGCTATATACTTCAGTTAATGGTGGTGCATGGAACCAAGCTTACGTCAATTATGCAAATGGAAGTACTTGGTATGATGGCCAGATTACAAACTCGGTTTTCGCTGGAACAGATGTATGGGATGGAAGCCCATACGTGAATGCAGGCGGAGGATGGTCGTGCTCTGGAGTTGTGATTCCATGGGTCAATATGGCATATGATGTTTCAAACCTTTCAGGTAACAATGTTTCGTTTAAGTTCCGCCAAATGGCAGATACGGCTGTTCAAGAACCGGGCTGGTATGTGGATGATATTGGTCTTGAAGTTGATTGGTTTGAGACTGAAGGGTCTTGGACTAGTCCCCTGATTACAACCCATGACCTTGGACAAGGTTTCATCGATGCAGACATAATTCTTCCAAATAATACCTGGTATGGTGTAAACATTCTAGATGGGACGGGGCAGATTATTGATGGGCATGAAAACATGACTCTGCCACTATCTTTGACCACGGTGGATAGAGATGCACACCCCGGTGTATATGTGGAAATCATGATGGGTACTGACGATGAATATTATACTCCACTTATCAAAGAATTATCAGTTGGTGCAACTCGATACTTTGGAGATAGCAATGGCTGGAATATACCATCCTCTCTTGCTCAATTATCAAATGGTACTTGGGAGAATACCGGAGGGTCGACTCAAACTATTACTGGTGTATCTGGATTCTCGTCTAGGCCAATATCCTCGGCAATAGTTACTGGGAGTTTCAACCTGACTACAGCAACACTCATCAAATCTGGTTCTCAAGTTGTATCCTCCAGCGCTGTAAATTCAGTATTAGACCTTGGTGGAATGAAAACTGACCTAAGTCCTAGAATTGCTATGGCACCAGGTGCGATGGTCGAATCACTCGCATTCCGTGGAATCTTTGCACAACCCGCTCATGATGCTTCAATCGATTTGGCTGACGATGGTGTATTAGATTGGGAGTTCCCTTCAGATCCGGCTTACGGTTCATATGGGTGGCAAACCAGAATCGATTCATCTTCGATATCTCATTCAGCCACTATTACAGGCAATGATACATTGTCTGTTATGATTCCAGAAGGCGCTAATATTCACAGTTTGTTACTAGGTGTAACGCCATCTGGAAATACCGACCCTCTGTCAATTTCCAGTGGTGGAAACACTTTCTATCAACTCACAGCATACAACTGGTCTACTAGTGTTATTTCAATTACAAATCCTCAACTGAGTATTTCTAACACCCATGTCGACTCGAGTGGCAGAAACTGGTCAATGATCGATATTGATTTAGATTCATCACCAAATACATCCTTTACACTCGGTTCTTTTTCTATTGGCTACACTTTGATGGAGAATGTATCTGGATTGGGCCAAGTTGTCAAAACATATCATGAATCCAATTCGAACAACGGCTTGGAACCAATTGTAGATGTCCCTTTGACATGGAATTCGATTGCAGGTGGAGTGGCTATTGATGGCGGTGTTTATCATGAAAATATGATTACTAATCATCCGTTTACTGTTCCTGAAACCTGGTATCCAAATAAGAATATACAAACATTCAGTACTCAGCATCACCATTTACTAGGCAATGAATTGATTGACGAAATTCATCTAATTGGTTTGGATTCATCTGGTGATTCGTTAGGTGTAGTGCTAACCGATATTGCTAATGGTGGAGTTTTCACACAAACAAGTGGATTTGAAATGCTCACATTAGTTAACACTTCATCAGTTACTGAGATTGGAGGTCGCTTGGTTGTCGATTGGCAATTCGAAGTTGATTGGAATTGGAATGATTCACAATTGATGGAATGGACTGCACAAGGTTTCGATGCTGATGGCGAAGGGCTATCGCCTGCAACCGCACAATCTGGTGGAATCGCAACGCAAGCTAGTGAGAACGACTTACAAGTAGACTCATGGGAAGTGATGGACCTATTCGGGCATGAATTATCAGACATGTTCTCTCCGGCGTATCCATTCTGGGCCAAATCCGGAAGTCAAGTATCAATCTCAGGTTCAGTTCGATTTGAGAATACCTTGGATATGCGCCCGTTCATTGATGATTTCGTTGTCGCAGTCAATATAAGTGGGACAAATGTTGTGTTGAATTCTACTGCTGATGGACAATGGACCGGTTTGATTACACTACCAATGAATTTATCCGAAACAAACCTGACACCTTATGTTATTCGTGCTGGACCTGCAAGTGGAGCAAATGGAGCTGAAGATACTACTTTGACAAATCCAGTAACTATTCTACTGGATGACCAATCTCCTTGGGCTTCTAACTTACAGATCAACAATGGCCAACGTTTGCTTGCTGCAGATGGATTCACCTGGGACCCTTCATCCACGCTTTCACTTCAAGTAACAGTCACCGATGACCAAGCGCTTGGTGATGAATTGGTTATGCATTACTGGAGAGAAGTAATGGATGATTCTAACGGAGATGGTATTGCAGATTATAGTGAATATCAGACTACTTCGAAGGATTTGCCAGAAGGAATTTCAGGCGAGAGAACTCTTAGTTTCAACGGCATTGATGCTTCTGGACTAGAAATGAATGCTCTATTTTCGGTATTCTTTACAGGTACTGATTATGCAGGTCATTCACTGATTAATGGTGGAGATGCAGGTGTCGATAATGATATGGCTACACTGATTATCGCTGTTAATGAACCTACAACCATACCTGGGTCTAGCCTACATTTGGATGCGTTAGATGAACAGTTATTGGCTGGGCAAATGCACACCTTGTCGATGGAAATATATGATGAAAATGGTGTAAATTCAATTGACCTTGTAACTGTAAATTTACTTGGAATGGATGAGGATATTATCGGTGTTATGACCTGGGAGCCTCGAAATGGAGCAATGTACACCCCCGATGGTTCTCAGTTGACATTCCATGATATAATCGTCACAGATATGGGTGCTTATTCATCGGTTGAGTGGGAGTTCACACTAGATTGGACCTTTGATGAATCTGTCATTCCCGAATATGCAATGCCTGGTATTGTGGTATACGATGATGATGATATGAATCCCGTTGCTTTGTTGACTAATCTTGGTGAGATCCGTTGGCAACTAGACAATGACCTCGAAGTTTTGGTAGATAATATGGAGGATACGACTCCTCCTCTTTCTTCCGGCTCTGCAGACCATATTTATGTTCAGCCAGGAGATGATTTGACATTCACTGGTGTTGTTGTATACAATAAATCGGGTGCACAATTAATGAGTCTTCCAGAACAGGGACTTGAAGTAAATGTAGCGACAACCTATGGTACAGAATCATTGGTCTCTTATGCTGAAGTTGCAGCAGATGGCAGTTGGACAACAGGAATGATTCTACCTTCACGCTCACTAATAGACAGTATCCTAACAGTTGGATATTCAATTACTGGCGTACCTTCTCCTGGAGCGGACATAAGTGACATAGAAACGCAAATTACAGTTGATGAGGTAGCACCGGTTGTTCAATTTTCTAATTCCCCTATAATCTTGAATAATGAGGAACTAGAAGTACAACCATTTACAATATTAATTTTGGATGAAGGTGGAATGCCTGAAGGCGATTTACAAGTTAACTGGGCCTTCCTTCGAAACAATATTATCTTGGAAAACGGTCAATCAAGTGGTATTATCCCATTCATCGCTAACAATGCTGAATCATGGTCCTATGTAGGGAGTATTGATTTCACAGATGGTGTAAATGTTAGCCTAGAAGATGGTGATGAATTAATTTGGTGGCTCGATGTTACAGATAAGGCAGGAAACACAGCTAGCGGTACCGGCTTGTCGAGCATCGACCCTAGGGGTACTGCCTTCACAGTTCTATCATTTGATGTAACAGTTACCAACATAGAAATTGCATTGGCTGATGGAACTGCACCCAGAGGAAACGAAATCGTCGAGGGCACAGAAATTGGTGCAGTCGTCCATGTAAGGAATCTTGGTACAAAATCAGGAACTGTTACTATTGAATTGATGGAAGATTTGGGCGAATCTCGTTCTTGGCTTTCACATGGCAGTGTACAATTGTCACTTTCACCACAGACCACCCTCGAAACTATTCCTCTTTTGTTTGAGACACACGGTGCAGGTTCACAGAATTTGCATATCAATATCACAGGGATGGACATATGGATTGACAACTCGTTATTGCCGCATTGCTTTGCAGTAAATGGAACAGCATCTTGCGACTTAAATGTCGAAACCGATATGCCAAGAGTGATCAGTCAGGACGATGTTGAATCAGGTCTTGGTGGCATGACCTTAGTAATCTCAATACTTGTAGTTCTTCTTGGCGGTGCCGGATTAGCAATTGCAATACTATTGAGGCGAGATAATCCTAGTGACAGTGCCTTCTATGATGATGACGACGATTGGGATGAAATGGAAGCAGAAGACACTGAGAAAAAGTCAACTCCTATACTGCCATCTACGGAGCCAGATAGTGAATATATCGATGCTACAGCCATGGCACTTGATGGTAGGGGGGATATTTCTAAAGAAGCGACGGTTGAAACTGTTGTCCTACCAACTTTAGAAATACCAAGCAAACCCGAACCTATTGTTGAGCAGAAGAAAAGAAAAGCAGTAAAGCGTAAGAAGACCTCTGATAAGGACACCAAAGGGACTCCAAAATCTGAGGCTGAGTTGGAGAAATTGAAGAAAGAAAAATTGGCCAAGAAGGAAAAGGCTGCAGCAAAGACTGCAGCAAAGACTGCAGAATTGATGAAGTTGGATATAGGAGATTTGACCCGGAAGGCAAAGGCTGGAGGAGTTCTATCTTCAGGTACCAAGGAAGAAATAATTGAGCGCTTACTCAGGTGAGGGTGCCCAAACGCGCGCGTGACACCCCAATATGACCGAAATCCATTAAAGCCTATTTTGCAGGTTTAGTACCAGAGAGTAACCCTCTCTAGATGGGATTGGAATGAATACTACAAGCGAAAGCAGGGATACCGCAGCGCGGGTTCGAGACTTACAAACGCAAGTAGATGACCTTAAAGAATTAGTAAATACTCTTCTTTCGGTTATCTGTGAAGAACCAGATGGCGTCTCTAGTGGCGCTGCACCTTCATATGGACAGCCACGAATGAACTACTGTATGTGATCATCCTTTGATGACCGCTAATGGTGACATTCTAGCAATTGGCTTGGTTAGTCCTGCTGAATTTGACAGTCGAATTACTTCGTCAACGTCTTTGTAAGCATCAGGTGCTTCTTCAGACATGATGTTTGGAGTATTAGCATGGACTCTAATGCCCCGTGATTCTAATTCACGCTTCAATGCTTTACCATCAATTTGTTTCTTAGCTTCAGACCTAGACATCAATCTTCCAGCACCATGACAAGATGATGCGAATGCACGATTTCCTGAAACACCTTCCAAAAGCCAAGAACCCGTACCCATGTCGCCTGGTACCAATACTGGCTGGCCGGGCATTGCTCTGGTCGCTCCTTTACGATGTACACAGCAAGTGCAACTTTTCCCATTGATTTCGTGGTCCTCAATTTTGGCAATATTATGGCTAACATCGTACAACAATTTGCTCTCAACTTCGAATTCTGCCGCTAAGGCTTGTCTTAGTCTGTGGGTTAATGCACTTCTATTTGCGAATGCAAAATTGGCAGCACCATTCATTGCATCCAGATATGATTGGCCATCCTTACTATGGATTGGTGCGGCTGCAAGTTGGCGGTCTTGAATTTCAAAACCCCATTCTTCACTGTGCCAAATACCGTCTCTGCTTCGATATTTGTCTTCCAACGCTCTGACATGATCGGTGCAAACTTGGTGTCCTAAGCCCCTACTTCCTGAATGTATCATGCACATTACTTGTCCTTCAAACAAGTTGTGAGGATTACCCTCTTCAATTGATTGAACGGTTTGTAATTCCAAGAAATGATTGCCGGAACCCAATGTTCCGAGGGCTTTTAGCCCCCTTGCCATCGCTCTTTCTGAAACCCCTTCATCAGTTTCTAAAACCCCATTTGATTCTATATTTTTCAAATCATCTTGATGTGCAAAACCGAGGTCGACCATTGCATCGCTACCTCTTGAAATAATTTCATCCAGGTCTTGCCTGCTGATATCCAAGCCACCTTTACCAGAACCGCCAGATGGGATTCTGCCATTCAACCGGCCTGCTAACCTATCGATATTGGGAATATCATCCACGCTACAGTCAAGGGCCATGAGTCGTACTCCACAATTGATGTCGAAACCGACGCCTCCTGGTGAGATTGAGCCACCCTCTTCACCCCATTCAACATCTGTAGCAAGAACTCCACCTATTGGGAATCCATAACCAAAATGCCAATCAGCCATAGCCCAAGCTTCACCAACAACTCCTGGCATTGAAGCAATATTGACCAATTGTGAAATCGACCTATCATCACTACTCTTAGCGAGGTGTGCTGAATCTGAGACAATCATGGCATCAACTTTCATCGAACCATGACGGCTTATTCTTAGGAGTCCATCGCCCTCGACTTCGAGGTGGTTCTGCCATTCACCTTCGGCCACACTCCTGCGACGTGTTCTATCTCTTCATTTCTGTGTTTCAAATAGGGATGGTTTGAAGGTGGATTGACATCTCCCACTATCTGCCCATAGGGCAGGTGATGATTCTGGGGCTTCCTCCGATTGACCTTCAAGTATTCCAAGATAATGGGTATACTCGACGCCAATGCCGAGTTACCAAACTCTGGTTCTGGACTTGTGACCCACTTCGTGACACCTGTGGTGATACAGAAGAAGATGAATACACATTCATCGGTGCACCGATTATTAGTGGTTTTAGCCAACGAGGCAGAGAACTCAAAGATGCAATGCGTGAAGAGTTCCTCTCATTTTTAGAAAAACTTGGCCATACCCGTATTGAGCCATATCCAGTACTTGCTCGTTGGAGAGATGATATTCACCTAACAATTGCTAGCATTGCAGATTTCCAGCCTCACGTAACTTCAGGTGCAGTAGAGCCTCCTGCCAATCCCTTGGCTATTTCACAACCATGTATTCGTCTAAATGATGTCGATGCAGTTGGGCGTTCTGGTCGTCATCTAACCACATTTGAAATGATGGCGCACCACGTATTCAATCGTCCTGATGAAGGACGAATGTACTATTGGATGGAGGAATGTGTAAAATATTGCCATGACCTACTCTGTGGAACATTTGGAATAGACCCGGTTGAGGTAACTTATGTTGAAAATCCCTGGTCCGGAGGAGGAAACGCAGGGGCTGCTGTTGAAGTCATAGTGGGAGGTCTTGAACTTGCAACCTTAGTTTTCATGGACCTTGAAGAAAGTGAGGATGGAGGTGTAGAAATTAATGGCGCCACCTATTCTGAAATGCCACTACAGGTTATCGACACCGGATATGGCCTAGAGAGGTTCTGCTGGGCTGCAGCTGGAACTCCGACAATCTATGAGGCGATTTATCCCGAAAGTGTGGCATGGCTCAAAGAGCAAGCCGGATTTTCGGCATCTAGTTTTGACATGAGCCAAGATGAACTCGATTCCTTACTTGGGGAAATGAGTCGCTTGTTTGGTATAATGAATATCGAAGCAGGTAGTGATGGCGAGCGCATGCGTGAGATATTCCTCACCCGCTTAGCAGAAAGAGGACATACTATCAGTGCAGAGTTATTTACTGCAATTACCGACCCACTTTCACGAATTTATGCAATCCCTGACCACATGCATGCATTGTCTAATATGCTGGGCGATGGATTGGTCCCTTCCAATGCTAAGGCAGGATATCTGGCTCGGATGATTGCAAGAAGAGTACTTCGAATGCGTGATGAATTAGGACTGAAAGTTAGTTTGGCAGATTTGGCCATTCATCATCTTGAAGTGAATTACTCTACAGAAAGGATGAAGCAAACACAAGATGGGATGATCACCATTCTCAAAGGTGAGGAGACTCGCTATGATGAAATGTTACGCAAAGGCAACCAAGTTGTGAAAACAGCCATCAAAGACATTTCTCAAACTGCAACTGAACTACCTGATGAGGTTCTATTCACAATAAATGACAGTCACGGAATATCTCCTGACTTGGTAATGAATATTGCAAACGACCTAGGATGGAAGAACCTCACTCTTCGTACTGGGTTTAACGCTGAAATGGCAGAGCGTCATGCTGCAATGGCTAAGGCTGCAGCCAAGGCTGTTACTGCAAAGCCATTAGTGGAGAATGTCCCCGAATTACCTCCAACTCTTCCTTTGTATTACGAAGACGTTTCACAGCAGGAATTTGAGGCCAGTGTTTTGGGGTGTCTTGATTTGATGGGAGATGAAATTCCAGAGGGGGCAACTCATGGAATTATTCTTGACCGTACTTGTTTCTATCCTGAAGGTGGAGGACAAGAGGGAGACTATGGAACTCTTACTTCCGATTCAGCATCCCACTCAATTCTCGATACTAGAAAAGTTGGTGATTTGGTAATCCATCTATCCGCAGGTTCATTTGAAGTTGGTGATATGGTACATGGCGAATTAGATTGGGAAAGGAGACGCCAACTGATGGACCATCATACCGCAGTTCACATTGTTGGGGGGGCTGCTAGAAAATTGCTAGGCCCGCATATTTACCAAGCCGGAGCGAATAAATCAGTTGAGTCCGCTAGGCTAGATATTACTCATCACAAAAGGTTGACACGCAAAGATTTGGATGCGATTGAAGCATCAGCAAACGAAGTAATTCAGAATGTTTCTCGTACAGAAAAACTAACTCTAGACCGTAAAGATGCTGACCGTAAATTTGGCTTCGATTTGTATCAAGGCGGTGCGCCAAAAGGCAATAGCATCCGCATATTAAGAATTTCAGACCATGATATCCAAGCTTGTGGGGGCACACACCATGACGAACCAGGCCGAATTGGACAGATTCGAATTGTAAGATCTAATGCCGTTCAAGATGGTGTTGAGCGATTGCATATTGTTGCGGGCCAAGCAGCAATGATTCATGCAAGGAATCAAGAGGATATTTTACGAAATACATCAGATATTTTCCAAGTACCAATTGATGAGTTGGCAGTTACCGCAAATCGATTCTTAAATGAATGGAAGGACCAACGTAAGCAAATCGAATCATTAGAAGCTGAAATTGTAAGACTTCGAACCAGTGGTGGCGGCGATGATATTGCTGAAATTGACGGTATTCGAGTTGTCATCATGGAAGTTGATGGTGATCTCAAAAAGATGACCAAGATGCTCAAGGAGTTAACATTAGATTCTAGTAAACCAACTCTTGCAATTCTAGGTAGCCGTGCCGGTGGAGGAAAGTTGATGGTCGCCGTAACCGAAGATTCCGTTGCCAGCGAGAAATTCAACTCAGTGGATATCCTTCGTGGAATATCTTCCCACATCAATGGTGGCGGGGGCGGTAGGCCGACATTTGCTCAAGGTGGAGGCTCAAACCCAGACGGGCTGCCTGCAGCACTTGAAGCGGCTAGAGAACTCATAGGAGTCTAAGGGCTGCTATATCGAAACCGGAAACCGACCTTGATAGCGCTTCTTTAGCGCTAAGCCATGCGAAATCAGCGATTTCATTTTCTTTCAACTTTATTTGTGAATCATCACCACTCCATTCAGCACGATATGTGAATGACACAAAGGAAATTCCTTCGTTAGTGAAAATTCGTTGAGTGATTAAGGGTGCATCCTCATTTAATTTGACATCGATTCCCATTTCTTCGAGGGTCTCTCTTACACAACCGATAGCAGGGTGTTCATCATGGTCCATATAGCCTCCAGGTAGTGTCCATGAGCCAACAAAGTGTCCACGCTCAATCTTCCCCATCAGTACTTCACCTTGTAGATTAATTACCATCACTTTGGACACTAGGCGATGGATAGATCTGTAAATGGATTCACGGGCTATTGGGTGAACAGCATCATCGCTAATGCATTCATCTTTCCAAGCCCAATGCTCTGGCCATTCAATCATTGGATGGGCTTTAATGACTTCAATACCAAGAATGTCGAATGTATTTTTGGATTCCCAATCGATGCCAAGGGCTTCAACTTCTGAACTGGTTGGAAATCGATATTTTGTATCACCCATTGTATTCATCACAGGTAATTGAGGGCCATTTCCTTGCGAATCGACCAATAATACCTTGCCATCGTGTTCGAGGTAGAGTACTGCGGCAGGGTGCTCCATGATTGTTGCTGGAGGTCACTACAATTTAACCTTCAGCAAGTTGAACTTTCACTCTTCATCATCGCCGGGGATTCCGATGAACTTCGATTGGTCTATTTCGGGGGGGTTCGCCCAATCAGTGGAATCCATTGGATTTGGCAACTCCTTATTGGCTGCCTTTTCTTTGATTCCAGCCTTTACCATTTTTTCTCCAGTATTTCGAATACTTTGTGCACCTTGGTAGGATTTTATAGCATCATCATAACTTTTTATTGCGTTTTTTAGACCCTTTCCGATGTCCCCTAAGCGAGTGCCGAATGACACGTGCCTTTCATACAATTCAACAGCTAAATTTTGAATTTTTTGTGTATCTTCATCTATCTTGTAAGCCGCCCACTCATCTCTTATCATGGTCAACAGGGCCATGACCATTGTTGGTGTTGCAAGCAGCACGCCGTTCAGGTATGCTGCTTCTTGGAGAGGAACGTTTTTCCTCCCATGTGTACTACGACCTTTGTCATTTTTGTATGCCATAGATAGAATGTGGTCTCCGGGGATGAATACCAGTGTAAATGATGGACCCTGAATGTCAAAATGCTCCTCTAGCATTAAGGGGTAGTTGCGCAGTTTGATTCCATCCTTACTCATTATAGCATTCCAGATATTGTCTGCAATTGCTGTGAAGGCGGCATTTCTCTCACTCTCTTTAGGAATCTCCATAGCTTGGTCATATAGGCCAATAAGCGGCCCTAGTAATGCCTTAGAATCAATTGCAATAGCGGAGCCATCAGACAGCATTACGGTGAAATCGGGTCTACTAAGTGGTCGACTGCTTTTGATTAAAACCAATTCAGGATGATAGGTTATATTTTCCACAAGGCCAGACATGTTTAGAATAGATTCGAACGAAGACTCACCCCAATTCCCTCTTTCCCCAATACCAACAGAAAGTGCCATAGACAATCCTTTTGTTGTTGCCCTCGTCGCTTCATTATCAGTTTTCATTTGTACCGTGAGTTCATCTAATTCTTCGAACTTTGCCATAATCTCGAGATTCTGCTGTTTAATATCGTCAAGGGGGAGATTTTCCAAAACGGCATCTTCAACCGTTGCTTTTCTCTGTTCAATAACTTCAAGCAAAGCACCGGCGCCTATTTCTTTGAACCTTTCAATATAATCTGGTTCTTCAGTTTTTTCAGGAGCCATTGCTTGAATTTCCCGAAAGCGTTTTTGCTGCAGAATCGAATTGCCAATGACAATTATCAAAATAAAACTGAGCAATCCTACAGTAATGGGGTCCATGGCATTTCATTATGGCCATGGTTCTTGAACCCATTCCTCAAATCCAGATGACTAATTGAAGTATTACTGGCTACACCGATTATCATGCGAGTAGAGCAACTCAACGAAGAAATGTGGGCGATGACCTACCTTGTTGTATGCGATGATACCAACAAAGCGACTCTAATCGATCCGGTCTGGGATAATTTAGGTGACTATCTTTCTTTGCTCGAAGAAGAGGGCCTAGAATTAGAATATGCAATGGCAACCCATACTCATGCAGACCATATCACAGGATGTTTCAAATTAGCAGAAATGACTGGTTGCGAGTATGTAATGTGGAACGATACACCCTCATTGGGTGTGACAATGTATGTTGATGAAGAGACTTCAATTTCAATGGGAAATGTAGAATTCCATTATCATCATGCGCCGGGTCACTCAGGAGATTCAATGATTATCGAGTGTGATGGGTATATTTTCACAGGCGATTTCTTGTTCACAGGCGCAGGAGGAGTTGGCCGTGATGACCTCCCTAGTGGTAGGGCACATTTGCATTGGCAAGCTCTTGATGTTCTAGAGCGCTTCCCCGGTGAAGTACTAGTGTGTACAGGCCATGACCCACCTGAAACCGATATGCAATCTCTCGAATGGAATCGAGAAAACAATTTGGTGCTGAAGATGGAGACTTACGAAGAATATGCAGCATGGCAAGATGAAACTGCTGCTGGTCTCGGCTCGGTTTCGAAAATCAAGACGGCATTACCTGCGAATATATTTGCTGAAATACCCAAGCAAATCCCTTGGCTGGATAACTGACATTATCATTGGTGCTTACTCCACTGTGTTCCAGCATCTATTCGCCAATACCAATTCCCACTACCCTGCGGATATTCGAGCCATTCATATCCATCATTTCCAACTTGGCCGTAATCGGTTATTGATGGCTCGATCGAGTGCAAATTTATTTCTCCATGTGTTTGTTGAAAGTTTGTATTATCATCGAACAACGACTCTTCATGGTAAACCGAAATAGAGTCCTCAGGCCCAGAACGACCACCTCGTTTCATCATCACTAGTAAAAGAATTATAATTATCAAAAGAAGTCCACCCACTCCCGAAACAAGCCCCACTACAAGTGAAGAATATCCCTCTTCAATTTCACAACCATCAGAGCCTATTTCTGCATTGGAATTCGAGGTATTACACTTGTCGCCTTCATCTCCGACTCCGTCATTATCCTTGTCGGCAAATTCAGCCGGGTCATCTGGGAAAGAATCGATATTGTCTCCATACCCATCCTCATCAGTATCTATGCATTCATCAGGGTCTTGCGGGAAGGCATCAGAGTTATCGCCACACCCATCATTATCGGAATCCAGCCACTCAGTAGCATCTGTTGGGAATGCATCAATAGTATCTGCCCAGCCATCACCATCTGTATCGGGGCAACCGAATAATTTTGTAGCATGTTGGCCTTTGGATGAAGTTCCATAAATATCTGGGCAATCATCTGCAGAGTTAGCATAACCATCTTGGTCAGGGTCTGTAGCACAACCCTGTTGATCGACTGATAATCCGCTAAGTGTCTGTGGACAATCATCCATGTAGTCAGGTATTCCATCTTGGTCTGAATCGGTTGCGCACCCGTTTTCATCAACGTTTACTCCATTTGGTGTTCCTGGACAATTGTCGCTTAAGTATGAAACTCCATCACCATCATAATCGATTGGGCATCCGCTCTCATCGACAACAATTCCAGTTGAAGTATTTGGGCAAATATCATCACCATCTAGGACTCCATCTTGGTCCTCATCAGTATCGCCAATTGATTGTTGGCCTGCAATTGCTGAACCGCTTACACTAATGGGATTACATCCTGCAGCGTTACACACTGCTAATGTGTAAGTGTAGGTTAACCCATGTGTAGTATCGGTCTGTCCACTTAGAGAGTGGGAGACTTTAGTGGTATTTTCCTGTGTAGTATCACAGTTACCATCTGAATCACAAATTTCCATTGATAGCCAGTCGAATCCAGGAACTGTTGTTCCAGCATAGGACCATGTTGCAGTGATATCACCATTATCATAACCCGATACTGAGAGGTCTATTGGATATGCACTTGGTCCATCAATTATCTGTAGTTCTCCGCCCATTAGAGCAATAGTACCTTGCGGCAGAACTTGTCCATTCTGGCCCAAATCGATTGCGATTGTACCGTCATCTCCAGCAAAAGAAATTGTTGAATCTAGTTTTGCCCAGTAACCACTACTGGATACCCAGAACACACTTGTAGGTTCAAGTGCTGATGCATCATAGTTGATTGTTATCGACTGTGCATGGACGTCTTGAGCCATGTATACAGCTGATGGTTCGTAATCTAGGACTGCTACGGAGGTGTATTCACCAGCATATCCGAAGAGGGTTAGGTCTTGCGTGTAAGCATCTGCTGTAC
>Ga0209709_10002834_pt1 | contig 14749 bp, 15 predicted proteins | sample ArcticOcean_MG_C_2_FD_187435 | JGI IMG/M metagenome (GOLD analysis project Ga0209709, IMG submission 187435) | Marine microbial communities from western Arctic Ocean - ArcticOcean_MG_CB4_136 (SPAdes) (version 2) | ecosystem: Environmental > Aquatic > Marine > Oceanic | place: Arctic Ocean... | reverse complement strand
AGATTAAATTTTTCATTATGACAAATAAATATATGTATTTTGTGGCTAATTGGAAAATGTATGGGAATTTATCTTCTTTAAATACATTGGATAAAGTTATTAAATTTTCAAAATCTAAAGAAATAAAGAAAGGTCGATTAATTTATTGTCCGCCTTATACTTTAATAAGTTCTTTTTCAAAAAAATTCAAAAACTGCCAAATTGGTATCGGTGGTCAAAATTGTCATGAAAGTGAAAATTATGGGGCATATACCGGTTCTGTTAATTCTCGTATGTTAAAAAATGTGGGTGCTCACTTTGTAATTATTGGACACTCAGAAAATAGAGAAAAGAGTGAAAATGATAAATTGATAAATTTAAAGATTAAAAGTGCACTAGAGGCAAAGTTAAAAGTTATTTTTTGCATTGGTGAAACCGTAGGTGAAAAAAAAAAAAAAAAAAGACTCAATCAATTTTGTCTAAACAAATTAAAATTGGATTAGAGGGTATAAGAAATAGATCAAATATCTTTATAGCATATGAACCTGTTTGGGCTATAGGCACAGGAGTTATTCCAAAACCAAAAGACCTTTTAAAAACAGTTGAGTTTATTAAAAGTAAATTTAAAGCTAAAAAACCAAAAATTTTATATGGTGGTTCTGTTAACCCTCAAAATATAAAAGACTTAAAAGAAATTAATAATATTGATGGTTTTTTGATTGGTGGAGCCTCTCAAAATGCTAAAAAATTTATTGATATAGTTAAAAAAACATATAGTTAAACCTCATGGAGAATATTTTATTAGTAGTCAATTTAGTAATAGCTATAATACTTGTGCTTTTGATACTTGTCCAAAAATCAGAAGGTGGAGCATTAGGAATAGGTGTTTCTCAAGATAATTTTATGCTTTCTAGATCTGCTGGTAATTTTATGAGCAAAGCTACAGCTGTAGTTGCAACTTTATTTATAATTTGCAGCTTAGCTTTAACAATTATCTCTAGAGGAGAGCTAACACCAACATCTTCAGTATTAGATATAATTGAGGAAAAATCTGGTGACACCCCTTCAATTCCTGAAAATAATAATTAATTCTTTCCAATATACAAATTAATCGCTATAAGATAATTCCATGGCGCGATTTATATTTGTCACCGGCGGCGTGGTCTCATCTTTAGGAAAAGGTCTTTCTTCAGCTTCTCTAGCATATCTACTTCAATCAAGAGGTTTTAAAGTACGTTTAAGAAAGTTAGACCCTTATTTAAATGTTGACCCAGGAACAATGAGTCCCTTTCAACACGGTGAAGTTTTTGTAACTAATGATGGTGCTGAAACAGATTTGGATTTAGGTCATTATGAAAGATTTTCTGGAATCTCTGCAAAAAAATCTGACAACATAACAACTGGAAAAATTTATAGTGACGTTCTAAAGAAAGAACGCAAAGGAGGTTATCTGGGGAAAACGGTTCAGGTTATTCCACATATAACTGATCGTATTAAAGATTTTATAAAAGATGACACATCGAAAGAAGACTTTGTAATTTGTGAAATTGGAGGAATAGTTGGGGACATTGAAAGTCTTCCATTCGTTGAGGCCATTAGACAATTTGCAAACGATGTTCGTAAAAAAAATGCTTTATTTGTACATTTAACTTTAGTTCCATATCTTAAAGCATCAGACGAAATTAAAACTAAACCCACTCAACATTCGGTAAAAGAATTAAGAAGCCTAGGTATCCAACCAGATATTATTATTTGTAGATCCGAAAGACCTATCCCCTTAGAGCATAGAAAAAAGATATCCTTGTTTTGTAATGTTGATATCAAAAATGTAATTCAAACAGTCGACGTTAAAACTATTTATGAAGCACCAATTAGTTTTAATAGAGAAAATTTAGACAAACAAGTTCTTGAGTATTTTAAAATTAAATCAAAGAAAAAAGTTAATTTAAATCCTTGGAAAAAAATAACAAAAATTATTTTGCATACAAAAAAATCGATCAATATTGCAATTATTGGTAAATATGTTGATCTTAAAGATGCTTACAAATCATTAGATGAAGCATTAACTCATGGTGGTATTAGTAATAGTTTAAAAGTCAACTTGGTAAGGATAGATTCTGAAAATTTAAAAATTTCTGAAATTAAAAAAAAATTAAAAGGAGTTTCTGGGATTTTAATACCAGGTGGATTTGGAAAAAGAGGAACAGAGGGAAAGATTGAAACAATTAAATATGCTAGAGAGAAAAAAATTCCCTTCTTTGGAATTTGTTTCGGAATGCAAATGGCAATTATAGAATTTGCTAGAAATAAATTAAATATGAAAAAAGCTACCTCAAGTGAATTTGGTGAGGGTGGTACGCCAATCATTGGTTTAATTACTGAATGGAACAGGGATGGTAAATTAATTAAAGGAACTGATAAAGATCTAGGTGGAACTATGAGGCTGGGTCTTTATGAGGCTAAATTAAAAGAAAATTCATTAGTAAAAAAAATTTATAAATCAAAAATAATTCAAGAAAGACACAGACACAGATACGAAGTTAATATTAGTTATAAAGATCAATTTGAAGCAAATGGGATGATTTTTTCAGGGTTATCTCCTGATAACAGATTACCAGAGATAATTGAGTTAAAAAACCATCCTTGGTTTGTAGCCGTTCAGTTTCATCCTGAATTTAAATCTAGACCTTTGGCACCACATCCTTTATTCTCTTCTTTTATCAGGGCAGCTAAAAATCATAAATGAAAAATATAAAAGTTAATTGTGGAAATATAGAAATTTCAAATAATAACAAAATTTGTATTATTGCTGGCCCATGTCAACTTGAGACAGAACAGCATGCTATGGATATGGCAGGCCAAATCAAAGAAATTACTTCAAAGTTTAACATGGGTTTTATTTATAAAACCTCTTTTGATAAAGCCAACAGAACTAGTATTAAAGGCAAAAGAGGTGTCGGTCTTGAGCAGTCTTTACCTATATTTGATAAAATTAAAAAAGAATTAGAGGTTCCAATATTAACAGACATACACAACGCCGAACAATGTGCGATAGTTGCGTCACATGCGGATATATTACAAATACCAGCATTTTTATGTAGACAAACAGACTTATTAATAGCTGCAGCTATAACTGGAAAAATTATTAATGTTAAAAAAGGGCAATTCTTAGCTCCGTGGGATATGGTTAATGTCACTAAAAAAATTGCAGACTCTGGTAATAATAATATTTTAGTTACTGAGAGAGGTGCAAGCTTTGGTTACAACACTCTCGTCTCTGACATGAGATCTTTACCTATAATGGCAAAGAATGGTTACCCTGTTATTTTTGATGCAACTCATTCCGTTCAACAACCTGGTGGTTTAGGCGAAACTAGCGGTGGACAAAGAGAATTTGTAGAGTACCTAGCAAGAGCTGCAGTCGCAGTCGGTGTTGCTGGTGTCTTTATTGAAACACATCAAGATCCAGATAATGCTCCTTCGGATGGACCTAATATGGTTCCATTAGACAAATTAGAAAATTTACTATCTCAACTATTTGAAATTGATAATCTAATTAAAAAATAAATGAGTAAAATTTTAAAGATAAGAGCTCGTCAAGTTTTTGATAGTAGAGGAAACCCAACAATTGAAGCAGAAGTTTATTCAAAAAATTTAAGCGCATCAGCTATTTGCCCATCAGGGGCATCTACCGGAACATATGAAGCATTTGAAAAACGAGATAAAAATAATAAAAAATATCTAGGTAAAAGTGTATTAAGTGCTGTGAATTTAGTTAATACAAAAATTTCTAAAAAACTTAGCGGCACAAACATTCATGATCAAACACGTATAGACACAACTTTAATAAACCTTGATGGTACAAGGCAAAAAACAAATTTGGGTGCTAATGCTATTTTAGCAGTATCAATGGCTGCAAAAAAACTTTCTGCGAAAATTAAAAATGTACCTCTCTACAAAACATTTTTAGTAAAAAATAATTTTAAACTACCTTACCCACTAATGAACATTATTAATGGTGGAGCGCATGCTAACAATGGTTTAAGAATTCAAGAATTCATGATTCGACCTGATAAAGCTAAGAGTTTTTCTGAAGCTATGAGAATTTGTTTTGTTGTAATTAATAATTTAAGAGAAATAATTAAAAAGAAAGGCCTATCAACATCTGTTGGTGATGAGGGTGGGTTTGCTCCAATGATTAGTAGTAATGAAAAAGCTTTAGATTTAGTTGTTACTGCAATTAATAAGTCTGGCTTTAAGAATGGTAAGGATGTTTCAATCTGTTTAGATATAGCTGCTAACGAATTATTTAAAAAAAATAGATACTCAATACATTCAAAAAAATTTGTTTCTGTTGATCAATCGATAAAAAAATATCAAAAAATAATAAATAAATACAAAATTAAATCTATTGAGGACCCTTTTGGAGAAAACGACTGGATAGCATGGAATAAATTGATGAAATCTGTAAGTAATGTGCAGATTGTTGGAGATGATCTTTATGTCACTAATTTAGAAAGACTTAAAAAGGGTTTTTTAAACAATTCTTCAAATTCTATACTAATTAAACTTAACCAAATAGGTACAGTTTCAGAAACGCTTGAGGTTATTAAGTTTGCTCAAATTATTGGCTATAAAACAATAATTTCCCACAGGTCTGGTGAGAGTGAAGATACTTTTATTGCAGATCTTGCGGTAGGCACAAATTCAAATCAAATTAAAACTGGTTCTTTAGCTAGGTCAGAAAGAGTAGCAAAATACAATCAATTATTACGTATTGAAGAAGAGCTTGGAAAAAAATCTATAATGAATAAAATTCTTTAATGTTTGGTAAAATTAAAAAGAATTATTTTTTATTGATTTCTACCTTTTTAATACTTTATTTTTTCTTCAATTTTTTAGATGGTGAAAGAGGTCTTTTTTCTTATTTTAAAAAAAAAGAAATCCTAATAAGCTTACAGAATGAAGAAATTGATCTAAAAAATAAAATTATAAATCTTGAATTTAAAAATTCTTTATTAAGTGACAAATTAGACTTGGATTATGTTGAAACATTAATTAGAGAAAAGTTTTTATTTGGCAAAGAAGGTGAGACACTCTATATAATTAAAAAGAATGACAATTAGACACCCAGAAAAAGTTAATAACCCCATAAATCCAATTAGAAAAAAACCTGATTGGATCAGATCAAAACTTATTAATAGTAAAGAATTCTTTTTAACTAAAACAATTGTTAATAATAATAATCTAGTAACCGTTTGTCAGGAAGCAAACTGCCCAAATATCACAGAATGTTGGAGCAAAAGACATGCAACTTTTATGATTATGGGTGACACATGCACAAGAGCTTGTGCTTTTTGTGATGTAAAAACAGGTAAACCTGGAAAATTAGATCCACTAGAACCGGTTAAAATAGCAGAAGCAGTATTTAAGCTGAATCTAAAACATGTCGTAATAACCTCTGTTGATAGGGATGATCTTGAAGATGGGGGGTCAAACCATTTCTATGAAGTGATTGATCAAACCAGAAAACAAAACCCAAATACCTCCATTGAAGTTTTAACTCCAGATTTTCTTAGAAAAGGGGAGGCATATAAAAAAGTATTAGAAGCTAACCCCGATGTTTTCAATCATAACATTGAAACCGTACCAAGACTTTATTTAAAGGTAAGACCTGGCTCTAGATACTTTTCATCCTTAGAACTTTTAAAAAATGCAAAGATTGTTAATAAAAATATTTTTACAAAATCAGGCTTAATGGTTGGCTTGGGTGAGGCAAAAGATGAAATTATTCAAGTGATGGATGATTTAAAAGCAGCGGATGTAGATTTTTTAACTATCGGACAATACCTACAGCCCTCTGTAAGACATCATCCTTTAGATCGCTATTATCATCCAAGTGAATTTAAAGAATTAGAAACTATAGCAAAATCAAAAGGTTTTTTATTGGTTTCTGCAACGCCTTTAACTAGATCTTCATACCATGCAGATGAAGATTTTGCCAAATTACAAAAAAATAGATTAAAGAATTAATGCCTAGAGCTTCTGTTAAGCGTTTAATTAAATGTGATAAAAACCAACTTATTGATTTAGTTCTAGATATAGAGAAATATCCAACTTTTGTACCATATTGTATTGATGCAAAAATATATGAAAAGAAAGATACAAAAGATTTTACTAATATTATTGCAGATCTAACAATTGGCAAAGGTCCATTTAAAGACACTTATAAGAGTGATGTAAGATTTAATAAAAAAAATAATGTTATTTATGTAACAAATATAGGGGGCCCTCTTAAACATCTAGATAATAAATGGACTTTTGAAGAGCATAGAGTTGGGGCAGAAATTTATTTTGATGTAGATTTTGAAATTAAAAATCAATTTCTAAATATATTGATGGCAACTTCTTTCAAACATGGTCTTGATAAAATTGCAGATGCTTTTCAAGAGAGAGCAAATCAATTATTTAAGAGCTAATGCGATCTTTAAAACTTTAATAGTGGTAGCTTTTTGAATTGAAATTCTATTTTTAGATTTAAATAAGTTCTTATGCACAATAATCTTATTTCTTTTTTTAATTCCAATATAAACCAACCCAATTGGTTTTAATTTAGTTCCGCCGCTGGGACCTGTAATACCAGTTATTGATATTGATATATTAGACTTACTAATTTTGCTAAGATTCTTTACCATTGATGTACAGCATTCATTGCTGACTGCGCCGTATTTACTTATAATTTTTTTTGGGACCTTAAGAATATCAATTTTTGCTTTATTTGAATAAGTAATTAGCCCCAGATTAAATACTTTAGACGAACCACTTACAGATGTTATTGTGCTAGATAGCATTCCACCAGTACAAGATTCAGCAAATGAAATTTTAAGTTTTTGTTTTATTAGTTTTTTAACAAGTTTATTGGCTAGATTTTTCATTATAAAACGTAGCTTTTAATGATCATAAAACAAACAAGTGTTAGGACGACATATAACCCAGCACAAATATCATCCATTATTACGCCAAAACTATTTTTAAAGTTTTTATCAAAGAAGTTTACCGGAAAAGGTTTAGCGATATCAAAATATCTAAATAGTATAAAAAATAAAAGATAATAAGTAATAGCCTCACTACTTTCTTTGGCAGTTCCATGAGAAACTTCATAAAGATAGATTGGTATAGATTGTCCAAGAAATTCATCGATTACAATTTCCCCAGGATCTTTATTTTTACTACTCTCTGTGTGTGTTGAAACAGCGTAAAAAGAATAAATAAAGATTATTATCAATCCAGCTAGTATTATATTTGATGAAACATTAAGTGAATGAAATAGATAAAAAAGAATAATTGTTGTGGCAAGTGACCCAAAGGTTCCTGGAGCAAATTTAATTTTACCTAAACCAAACATTGTTACTAAAAGTGAGTTAAAAGTTTTAATCATATCTTATTACTGAAGCTATTACCTCGCAAGCTATAGCTTTTTCTTTTCCTATCACGCCTAATTTTTCCGTCGTTTTACCTTTAATATTTATCTGTGTTGGTGAAATTCTACATATCTTTGCAATACAATCTGTAATTTTTTTTTTATATTTTTGAATTTTTGGTTTTTGAGTAATAATATTGATATCGATATTATTAATTAAGTACCCTTTATTTTTAATCTCTTCAATTATTGTGTTTAACAAAATAGTAGATCGGATGTTTTTAAATTTTTTATCTTTGTCAGAAAACTTTTTACCTATATCACCCATATTGCATGCTCCAAGTATTGCATCAGTCACAGCGTGTAAAACTGGATCTCCGTCTGAGTGACCTAATGTTCCAAGAGGTGAGGGTATTTTAATTCCACCTAAGTAAAGTTTTTTATTAGGCACTAATCTATGTACATCAAAACCTAATCCATACTTAATTGAATTATTAATTTTAATATCTGAATTTATCGTAATTTTGTTATTATTAATTTCACCTTTAATAATTTTTATTTTTTTACCTGCTTTTACAAATAAATTAGCATCATCAGTAACCTCAACACCTTTATTATTTTGCAATTTATATAATTTTTTATAGTTAAACGCTTGAGGAGTTTGAACTAGATAAATATTTTCTCTTTTTAAGTTTATAACTTTATTAATAGATCTTTGTTTAATTGAATCTGAGCTTTGAATTGCAGGTATAATACAATCATTTGATTTGAGCTCTTTATTCAATTTACCTAAAAGTTTTAGAGAGAAATTGGGTCTTGCCGCATCATGAATCATTACATTTTTAATATTATAATTTTTGATACTCCTTAAAGCTTTGTAGGCCGACTCAGCCCTGGTCTTTCCACCAAAGATAATTTTGAGATTTTTAATTTTGAGATTTTTAATTTTTAGTTTTTTAATATAAGCTTCATGTTTTTTGTTAATAACGAGAACAATTTTATTAAATTTCCCATACTCTTTAACCTTATTTATTGTATGTAGTAATAAAGGTTTTCCCTTATACAAGTGGTAAGGCTTTGGTGTGTTAGAATTAAATCTTTTACTTTCTCCACCAGCAAGTATTATAAAACAGCTATTCATGATAAAAATATATATTACATTATTTATCTCACAATGATTGATTTTATTAAAAAAAATATATTTCTTGGATTTATATTCTTAATTACTTTAATGCTGGGTTTTCTAACTTTTTTAACCTTTATAGATAAAAGTTTTCTTAAGTTAACAGATAAAAACCTTCAGTTACTTTTGGTCGGAAATATAGCCCTATTAATAGTGCTTTTTTATATGATTTTTAAAGAAGTTAATGCAACATTAAGGGTTGATGTAGATGTGAGCGGTTCAAAAGCAAACAGAAAGTATATAACTTTTTTTGCTTTATTCACATTAATACCATCAATATTAATTTCTTTATTCTCATTGTTTCTGTTGTCATTTGCCCTTGACAAATATTTAGATAAAAAAATAACTGCGGCAGTCAATAATTCTTACGAAATTGCTAAAAGCTACACAGAAGAAGTTAGAAATAAAACACAATCAGAAATCATCCTAATTGCTTACGATCTAAACAAAAGTATTAATTTTTTAAATACTAATATTAATCAATTTAAAAGTTTTCTTAATACTCAAAAGTTAATAAGAAATATTGACGAAGTTCACATTATTGAAGAAGACGGAAGTCTTTATCTAACAACTTTGGAAGATACATCTTTATATAAACCACCTTTACCTGAGGCTTTAGAAATGGTTTTAAATGACAAAAGACCCCTTAAAATTATTAATGCCTATAAAAATCAATCAGCATCAATTATAAAATTAGAAAATTTTGAAGGTAAATACTTATATGTGTCAAAATATCTAGATAAGAAAATTTCTCAATATTTATTAGAGTCTCAAGAAGCGCTCAATTTTTATTATACTGTTTTAAATAAACAAACAGGAATAAAAATTTCCTTTGTATTTATTTATCTTGTTATTGTTTCTCTTCTACTATTTTTATCCATATCCATAGCAATAAAATTTTCATCGAGATTTTTCAGATCAATTAATAATTTAATTATTGCATCATCAAGTATCGGAATGGGCAATTTAAATACTAAAGTTCCAGACATTAAAACTGATAAAGACATGGAAACCTTAAATAAAAATTTTAATTTGATGACAGAACAATTGAGATTTCAACAAGAAAAGTTAATTATAAATGAGCGGCATGAAGCGTGGGAAAGCCTAGCAAGAAAATTGGCCCATGAAATCAAAAACCCACTTACACCAATTCAGCTAACTATAGATAAGTTAAAAAACAAATATACTGAGAAAATACAAGATCATGAAAAAGAAGATTTTGCAAAAAGTCTGAGAATTATTGGAAAACAAATTAAACAAATCGAGAATCTTGTTAATGAATTCTCTGATTTTGCTAGAATGCCCAAGCCAATACTTAAGGATAATAATTTACTAACTATAATTAAAGATAATATTAATTTGATTAATCAATTAGATAGCAATATTTTAATTAACTTAAACAGTAATAACGAGAATATAATTCTTAATTCAGATAACGAACAATTAAGTAGGGTCTTTTTTAACTTGATAAAAAACTCTATTGAAAGTATTCAAGAAAAAAAAACAAATAATATTGATTTTATAGGTAAAATTGACATAGTTTTAAATGAGAACCCTTCTGATATAACTTTTGTAATCACCGATAATGGTTTAGGTTTTGGAGTATTAACTGACAATATAAAAAATATTCTTAACCCCTATTTTACCACTAAGGAAAAGGGTACTGGCTTAGGATTAGCTATTGTCAATAAAACAATAAATGAACACAATGGTGCAATAAATTTTATCCCAATTAAAAATGGAGCAAAAATAGAAGTTAAATTTAAAAAATAATGAGTACTGAAATATTAATAATTGATGATAATGCAGATATTCGAAATATTATTAATGATTTAATTATTGATGCTGGCTACAAAACAAGATTAGCCGCGAATTACAATCAAGCATTAAACGAAATCGATAAAAAACTTCCTGATGTTGCTATTATTGATGTTAAATTAGATAAAGGAGATAATGATGGTTTGGAGTTATTGTCTCACATTAAAAATAAAGATAAAAATATTCCTGTAATTATAATTACAGGACATGCAAATGTTGAGATGGCAATCCAAGCACTTAAATCTGGAGCTTTTGAATTTATTGAAAAGCCGTTTAATCAAGAAAGATTAATTAACTTTGTTAACCGTGCAGTTGAAAATATTAATTTAAAAAATAAAAATAAAGAATTTGAAAATAAACTTTTTTATTCATATGAATTAATTGGTGATAGTGATAATATTAAAAATATAAGAGAGCAGATAGTTAAGATTTCAATTTCAGAAAGTAGAATTCTTATAAATGGGCCCACAGGATCTGGTAAAGAATTATTAGCAAGAAAAATACACAAAGAATCTAAAAGACATAAAGCACCATTTATAATTTTAAATGGTGCTTTATTAGATATAAAAAAATATGAGTTAGAATTATTTGGAGAAGAAAAAACTGATGGATCAATTTCTTATGGTGCTTTAGAAAAATCTACAAAAGGTATACTTTTGATTGATGAAATCTCGGAAATTCCACTTGATACTCAGTCTAAAATTTTACGTGTTTTAACAGATCAAAAATTTAAACGCATTAATGGTAGTCACGATATTAATGTTGATGTTAGAATTATATGTTCATCAAGTAAAGATATTAAAAAAGAAATAGAAAACGGAAACTTTAGAGAAGACCTTTACCATAGATTAAATGTCTTTGAGATTAATATAGAACCCCTCAAAAATAGAGTTTCTGACATTTCTTTATTGGTTGAATATTTTTCAGAAAAAGTTTCAACAAATTATAATTTAAAAAAATTGAATATTGATACCAGCAATAATTATTTACTTAATTATGATTGGCCAGGTAATGTTAGGGAGTTGAGAAATTTAATTGAAAGAATAGCAATACTATCCCCTGAGACACCGGATAAAATTTCCAATATCATTAAAGAATCTCTTAAAACACCAGATAATAATAATATACCATTAGAAAACTCTTTATCCGTACCATTAAAACAGGCTAGAGAAAACTTTGAAAAGGAGTATTTAACTACACAATTAAAAAAATTTAATGGCAACATATCAAAAACTGCTGATTTTGTTGGAATGGAAAGATCAGCCCTACATAGAAAATTAAAAGGTCTAGGGATCAAGGAATTGAATTAAATGAATATAATTATATGTGGAGCAGGTAGAGTCGGTTTTACCATAGCTAAAATTTTAAGTGAGCAAGGTCATTCTATAACGGTAATTGATCAATCTAGTGAAGATATTCAAAAAATTGACGACTCATTAGATGTAAAATCTATTGTTGGCAAGGCTACTTATCCATCTATTCTAGAAAAGGCAAATGCGTCTGAAGCAGATATGATTATTGCAGTTACACGTAATGATGAAATTAATATGCTTATATGTCAAATCGCATTTTCAATTTTTAATGTCCAAAAAAAGATTGCAAGAATAAGATCTCAAGATTACCTAAACCCAAAGTTTACAAAAGTTTATAACAAAGAAAATTTGCCGATTGATGTAATTATTTCACCAGAAATTGAAATAGCAAAATCTTTACAAAGAAAACTAGAGGCTCCTGGAGCATTGGATAATGTTCCATTTGCTGACAATAAAATTAGATTACTTGAAATTTTAATTAATGAAAAATGTACCCTAAAAGATATTAAACTTAATGAGCTTACAAAAAAATTTCCTAAATTAAATGCAAATATTATGGGCGTTATTAGAGAAGGTAAATTTGTTGTTCTAAAAAAAAATGACATTATGTTAAAAGAAGATAAAGCTTATGTTGTAATTAATGCCTCTCAAATGAAAGATACATTAAGTGCTTTTGGCCATAATGAAAAAGTTTCTAATAAGATTTTGATAATAGGTGGTGGTAATATTGGTTTTAATTTAGCTAAAAATCTTGAAGAAAGTTTCGATTCAACAAGAGTAAAGATTATTGAAAAAAATAAAGAAAGAGCTGAATTAATTGCAAGTGAACTTAATGATACAATTGTAATTAATGGCAATGCTTTAGATGAAGAAGTTTTGTTGGAAGCAAATATTGAGGAATCGCAAACAGTATTAGCTCTTACAAATGATGATGAAGATAATTTAATGGTAAGTGTATTAGTTGAAAAATTTGCAAAAGACAAAAGTGAATTAAACGATAAGAGAACGATGGCACTAATAAATAAACCAAATTACTCTTTACTACAATCTTCATTAAAAATTGATGATTTTATTGATCCAAGAATGAATACCGTATCCAGTATATTAAAACACGTTCATAAAGGAACAATTGAAAATGCATATAGTATTTTAAATGGTGAGTATGAAATTATTGAAGCAGAAATAATTGAAACCTCCGAGCTAATTAACAAAGAGTTAAAAAATTCAAATTTACCTGATGAGATACGTATTGGTGCAATTTTAAGAGGAGAGGTTGTGATTATTCCTAGATCCAACTTTGTATTCAAAAAAGAGGATATTGTTGTTTTATTGGCTAAAAAAGATTTTTTACATGTTGTTGAAAACATGTTTCGTATAAGCTCAATTTAACCAAATGAATTATATTAAACTCATTTATTTGAGTGTTTTTTGTGGAATAATTTCAATTCTTTCATTTTTTAATATTGTCTATTCTTATTATTTAAATCTTTATCTAAATTTAAATACCTACATATACACTTTTATTATTTCAATTTTTTTATCTATATTATTTTATTATACAAAAAATAATTATGAAAAAAAAACAACTATTTATGAAAAAATATTAACAATACTTCTCGGTTATTTTCTTTTGCCGGTAATAATAGCGATACCTTTTTATTTTAGTATTTATAATCTAACATTTGTTAATTCTTACTTTGAAGCAATTTCAGGCTTTACATCTACTGGTTTTACAATTTTTAATAATATTAATCATATAGACCAAAGCCTAATTTTATGGAGATCTGCATCACAGTGGGTAGGGGGGCTATATTTTTTATTTTCCATTATACTATTAATAGATATTTTTGATCATAGTTTTAAAAAATCTTTAACTAATTTTATATCTTTTAATAAAGCAGAAACTTTGAAACAATCATTAAAAATTTTTTTGTTATACTCTTTAATAACATTGGGTATTTTTATCATTTTAAATATTTTTGAGATAAGAATGTTTAATTCATTAAACCTTGCTATGACTGTCATTTCATCTGGCGGTTTTTTGCCATCAAATAATTTATCTAATATTTTGATAAATAATTCTCAGATTATAATAACATCGTTACTAATGTTGACCTCATTTTTCAGCATTTTTTTAACATACAATTTAATTTTTACAAAAAATCATAACTTGAATTTTTTTAATGAGGATATACATCTATTATTTTATCTTTTAACTTTATTACTTATTTTTTTTATATTTCTTAATTTTGATAACAATTTTAGTGAATTATTTTTATCTATTGCAAGTAGCGTTTCTAATATAGGTTTTTCGCTTGATAACAATTCAGGTAATCTATCATTCATTTTTTTAATACTAGTTATTATTGGTGGATCTTTTTTTTCTACAAGTTCTGGTATTAGGTTTTTAAAAATTTATTCTTTATTTAAATATTCTATCAATGAAATATTGTCGTACAGCAGACCAAAAAATATTTATATCAATAAGCATTTATTCTCTAAAGAATTTTTTCAATTAAATGAAATTTATAAATATTTTTTAACTGTAATAATTTTTATCATATCTTTATTGTTCTTAACTTTTTTATTAACTTTAAGTGGTATTGAGTTTGAAATTTCTTTTAAACTTTCTATTTTAACATTAATGAATACTGTTAATTCTTCGATGTTTGAACTCAATGATTTTAGTTTCTATGATTTGCAATTTTTCACTAAATATTATCTAATTTTCTTTATGATTATGGGTAGACTTGAGCTTTTAACCGTATTAATTATTTGTAAAAAATTTCTTTTTAAAAATTAAATTCGTACTATATATATATTTAGTATTTTTTTATGCACTCTTAGCTCAGCTGGATAGAGCATCTGTTTTCTAAACCGAGGGTCGGTGGTTCGAGTCCACCAGAGTGCACCAACACAATATATGATAATAAATTATAAAATATCACTATATATAGTTAGAATTGTTCTAATTTAATCAATTTTTCTTTGATCAACTTTATATAATGATAAAGAATGAACTTAATTCAATTTTTT
>Ga0209709_10002829_pt1 | contig 14755 bp, 18 predicted proteins | sample ArcticOcean_MG_C_2_FD_187435 | JGI IMG/M metagenome (GOLD analysis project Ga0209709, IMG submission 187435) | Marine microbial communities from western Arctic Ocean - ArcticOcean_MG_CB4_136 (SPAdes) (version 2) | ecosystem: Environmental > Aquatic > Marine > Oceanic | place: Arctic Ocean... | reverse complement strand
CTGTCTGTATCCACCAAAAGGTGTTTTAATATCACCTTCAGAAAAAGTATTAACTGAAACAGTTCCACAAGGTAAGCTTTTTGCCATGTGAAAAGCTCTATCAATATCTTGAGTGAAAACACTTGCATGCAATCCATACTTAGAATTACTTGCAATTTTTAATGCTTCTTCATCACTATTGATTGTAAGAACTCCTAATACAGGTCCAAAAATTTCCTCTTGAGCAATTGTCATATTCTCTTTTAAATTATCGAAAAGAGTTGGCTTTGCAAAAAATCCTTTTTGATCACCGCTTGAAACTCCCCCAAATAATAACTTAGCTCCTTCATCAATTCCTTTTTGAATAAATCCGTCAACTGTTGCTAAATGTTTTTTAGAAATCATTGAACCCATGTTACTATCAGGATCTAGTGGATCTCCAGCTTTAAGAGCTTTTACTTTTTTTGAAACTTTTTCTAAAAATTCATCTTTAACTTTGCTGTGAATTATTTGTCTCATATTTGCTGAACAGTTTTGACCACCATTCCAAAAAGCAGAGTTAATTGCATTATCAATTAAATCATCTGTAATCCTTGCATCTTCTAAAACTATGAATGGGCTTTTTCCACCCATTTCTAAACCGATTGTCTTTAAATTACTTTCACCTGAATACTTCATGAATAAACCACCAACTTCCGTTGAACCAGTAAATGAAACCGCATCAACATCTTGATGTCTTCCAAGAGCTTCACCAACATCACCAAAACCTGGAACTACGTTTAGAACGCCATCAGGTATTCCTGCTTCTTTAGCGATTTGCGCGACTCTAATTGCTGTTAATGGTGTATCTTCTGCTGGTTTAATTATAACTGAACATCCCGCAGCTAATGCTGGAGCCATTTTCCATACTGCCATCATTAAAGGGAAGTTCCATGGAACAACACCTGCAACAACACCAATTGGTTCTTTAACAATTAAACTGGTTAGTGATGGTTCAGTTGGTCCAACTTTACCAAATACTTTATCTATTAACTCTCCATACCACTGAAAATGCATTGGTGCATCATTTGCAACTTCATTAATACAATCACCAATTAATTTTCCAGTATCCACACATTCTAGAACTGAATTTTCTTCACCAGTTTTTCTAAGTAATTCGGCAAATTTAAGTAATGTATCTTTTCTAAATTCCGGAGAAGTTCTCGACCAAACACCACTATTAAATGCTTTTCTTGAAACCTTAACTGCTAAATCTACGTCTTTGTGATTACATTTTGCTATAGAACAAAGAGTTTCACCTGTTGCAGGATTTATATTTTCAAATTTTTCACCATCGATAGCGTCAACATATTTACCGTCAATAAAAGCCCTACCTTCAAACTTTAATTTTGCTGCAATTGATTTGTAATCTGAATTCATTTTGTAAGTGAAAAAGTATTCTATAAACTCTTTATAGTAAAGCTACTAATCTGGATTCGCCGTAAGTGTTTTAATCTCTAGAACGTTATTATTTGGATCCTGAACAAACATTGTCTCTTGTTCATATTTAGTACCTTTAAATCTTAGGTAAGGTTCGTCATGATACTTAACTTTTTTTTCTTTAAGTCTATTTTTAAGATCATTAAAATTTTTTCTTGATAAATGCACGCCAAAATGTGGTACAGAAACATTACCCATGTCTACGTCATGTCTCTCATTTTCAAGTTTATGTTCACTAGCATGAAGAGTTAGCTCATTTCCCCAAAAATCTACGTCTGCCCATTCCTGAGCTGAATTATCTAATCTACATCCTAAAATCTCATTATAAAAATGTTTAGCTTTTTCCAAATCACCACATGGTATTGCTAAATGGAAGCAGTTAGTATTTTTGTACATTAGCTTTTTCTCTTTAAATTACACATATAATGATTATATAAATCATAACTAATTATTAATCAATAGGTCAACCTAAGCATGTTATGAGTGATTTTTTACAATCTATAATTGATAGAGATCCTGCCGCTAAGTCTAAGTTAAGTTTAATTTTAACTTATCCAGGAGTTAAGGCAGTTTTTTTTCATAGAATTGCTAACTTTTTTTATCTAGCAAAGTTTGATCTTATTGCGAGATTTATTTCTCAACTATCCAGATTCTTAACGGGCATAGAAATTCATCCAGGTGCAAAGATTGGAAAAAATTTATTTATTGATCATGGTATGGGTGTTGTTATCGGTGAAACTTCCGAAATTGGAAATAACGTAACGATTTATCATATGGCAACACTAGGTGGAATTGCACCAAGTATTAATTCAAATCAACAAAGAATGGTTAAAAGGCATCCAACACTAAATGATTGTGTTGTGGTCGGTTCGGGTGCTCAAATATTGGGACCTGTAGTAATTGGAGTTAATGCTAAAATTGGAGCAAATGCTGTAGTGACTAAAGATGTTCCAGAGAATGCGGTAATGGTTGGAATACCTGCTAAAAATGTTGGTACTGCCACAAAAGAGTTTAAACCTTATGCTGTTGAAGAAGCGGATAAAGACACTTCTAACTAATGAAAAATTCTCATGACAATTTTATTTCAGGTATTGGTAATACACCCCTCATCAAATTAAGAGCAGCTTCAGAAATTACTGGTTGCAATATTTATGGTAAAGCCGAATTTATGAATCCAGGTGGTTCTGTTAAAGATAGAGCTGCACTTGCTTTAATTAAAGATGCTGAAAATAAAAAACTAATTTCAAAAGGTGGAACTATTGTTGAAGGTACTGCTGGTAATACCGGTATAGGATTATGTCTGCTTGGTAATTCACTTGGTTATAAAACAATAATTGTAATGAATGATAATCAAACTCAAGAAAAAAAAGAACTACTTAAAAATATGGGTGCTGACTTACGTCTAGTTCCAGCAAAACCATATAAAAATGATGCTAATTTTGTAAAAGTTGCGGCAAAACTTGCTGATGAACTAAGACCATCAAATAACAATGGTGTAGTTTGGGCTAATCAATTTGACAATGTTGCAAATGCCAAAGGTCATTATGAAGGTACAGGACAAGAAATTTGGGAACAAACCGAAGGTAAAGTGGATGGTTTTATATGTTCATCTGGAACTGGTGGAACAATTTCTGGAGTAAGTAATGCACTTAAAGAAAAAAATAAAGATGTTAAGATTTTTTTATCTGACCCAAAAGGTTCTACTCTTTATAACTATATAAAGAATGGTGAGTTAAAATCTGAAGGTGACTCAATTACAGAAGGAATAGGTTCAAGTCGAATTACTAAAAACTTTAAAGATGCTAAAATTGATGATGCTTACTCTATTGATGATCACGAAGCTCTTCCTATACTATATGATTTAATTGAAAATGAAGGCTTAAGTCTAGGTACTAGTTGTGGAATTAATATTGCTGGTGCAATTAGAATGGGTAAAGAGCTTGGACCTGGCAAAACTATTGTCACAATTCTTTGTGATAGAAGTGATAAATACTCAACTAAAATGTTTAATAAAGAATTTCTAAAAGAAAAAGGATTACCTTTTCCTCATTGGATTTAGGGATATATTTTATCTGCCAATCCATAACAAAGGATTGCACCTAGCAAAGTTAATACTCCTGGAACTATAATACCCCCTATGGAAGTCTTTTCATTATTACCAAGTTTACTAATTTTAATACTGTAAAATCCAACTAAGAAAGCTGATAAATTTTGTAAGAAGATTAAGTTAAAAAATGCCCAAGTATTTTCTAAGCCAATATCACCATGAATAATTGGTCTTATAAAAATAATATATAATGCCATTATCACTGACCCCAAAAACATAGCTCCAAAAAATCTAGTCATTGTAGCTGCTGAGTGATCCACGCCATATTGATCTAAGAAAGACTTAGTAGAAACAATGCATCTATATCCATAGACCGCGTAAGCTAGAAAATGTATAGCAAAAACAATTAGATAAAAAATTCCATTAAAGTGTTCAATCATAAGTGTAGCATTCTAAAACATTTTTATAATACAGCACTTTTGTCAAAAGTTATAAGCTTAAAGCGCACAGCAAAAAATTAAAAGTGTGAGGCATTTTGCACATGCAAAGTGACAATAATGGCTATGTCTTAAGTGTCTAAAATTCTTATGGTAGTAATAACTAAAATTAATAACAAAGGAAAAATATGAAAAAAATAGTAATGACGTTATTCTTAGTACTTTTTACAAGTTCGGTTTATGCTGGTTCATGCCCGATGATGGCAAAAAGCTTAAATGATAAAATTGAAGAAGCACAAACACTAAGAGATCAAGGTATGGCAGCTCACGATGCTGGTGACCATTCTAAATCAGAAGAACTATTAGGTAAAGCTATGGGTCTTTTTAAAGGATAGTTAAGTAAGTTTATCACGCCTAAAATTTGCGTATACTTGCGCTGTGACTTTAAGTAAATAAGGTTCCTTAATTTGAGTTGAGACAACATAATTTGTCTCAACTTTAAGGAAAATATTTGATTAAAAAAGTAGTTTTATGTACTTAGCAATGAGTAAACTTAAAGTTGAATCTGGTAAAGAGACTGAATTTGAAATAGCTTGGAAAAATCGTGAAAAAAATACTCATGGTGTAAAAGGTTTTAAAAAGTTTGATTTATTCAAAGGTATTGAAACTGATGAATTTTCTGTTTATATTTTTTACAGTGAATGGAATTCTGAGCGTGATTTTATTAACTGGACAAAATCAAATTTATTTAAATTAGCCCATAAAAATCCAACTTCACAAAAAAATTTATATCTAGGACCACCAAATTTTAATGGGTATGTAGGATTGCCTGATTTTGAAGGTTATAAACTGGTTACATAATTTTAAAAATCTCTTAAAGAAAGAAGTTACGCTTCACTAAATAGATATAAAAATTGAAGAAAATATAAAAATCAGTAATTATTTTTTGTAATAATCTAAATACCACTCTACAAAATTACGAACACCTTCTTTATAATTTATTTTTGGTACAAAACCTGTTATTTTTTTTAATAATTTTGTATTTGCTAAAGTCTTAAATACATCTCCTTTTTGCATTGGCATATAATTCTTAAGAGCTTTTTTACCCAAGGTATTTTCTATTGTTTTTATAAAATCAAGTAATCTAATTTTTTTAGAATTACCTATATTAACTATTCTAAAAGGTGCCACAGGGGAAAGACTATCAATTCTATTAAGACTAGCATTTTTTTTATATTTTGGAATTTTTTTAATAAGCAATGATACTCCATGAACAATATCGTCTATATAGGTAAAATCTCGATACAGATTTCCTTTGTTGTATATGTCTATTTTTTTTCCTTCTAAAATTGATTTAGTAAATTTAAAAAGAGCCATATCAGGTCTGCCCCAGGGGCCGTATACTGTAAAGAATCTAAGAACTGTTGTTGGTGTATTCCATATATGCGAATACGAATGTGCAATAGTTTCGGTTGCTAACTTAGTTGATGCATAAATGCTCATTTGTAATTTTACAGTGTCATTTTCAGTGTAGGGTGTTTTTTTATTTGCACCATAAACAGATGAGCTTGAGGCTATCATTAAGTGTTTAACTTTTACCTTATGAGCTAGTTCAATTATATTATGAGTACCAATTATGTTGGATGATAAATAAGTACTGGGTTTATCTATGCTAAACCGAACTCCAGCTTGAGCAGCTAAATGTATAATTACCTCAGGTTTGAATCTTATTAAAGTCTTATTTAATAAACTTTTATTTTCTAGCATGCCTTTGGTAAATGAAAATTTCTTATATTTTTTTAAAATCTTATTACGATCATCTTTTAATTTAATATCATAATAATTTGTAATTCCATCATAACCATAAACGCTATGATTATTTTCAAGTAAAGACTTGGCAAGACTAAAACCAATAAATCCAGCAGTACCTGTTATAAATATTTTCATTTATTATTTTTTTTATTAAAAGTTAACATTTAAATCATATATAATATTCTTTGATTTAAATATAACAATTATATGAATAAGATTATAAAAAAATCTAAAAATATTTTGATAACTGGTGGTGCAGGATATATAGGCAGTCACATTGTAGAGCAACTAGTTAAAACAAACTCAAATATTGTAATTTTAGACAATTTAGTTACTGGATATAAAAAATTAGTTAACAAAAAAGCTAAATTTATTAATGCTGATTTTAAAAATAAAACTAAACTAACTAAAATTATTAATGATTATAAAATAGACTCAATAATTCATTTAGCTGCTTATTTAAATGTAAATGAGGCAGAAAAAAATAAGAAATATTATTATGAAAACAATATTAAGGGTACATTGAATTTAGTACACGCTTGTAAAAAATCTAACGTAAAAAGTATTATTTTTTCTTCATCGTGCTCTGTTTATGGAAATTGTAAGGGGTCTGTTAGTGAAAAAAAGAAACCTAATCCCCAAGGATATTATGCTTACACAAAATATAAGGGTGAAGAGATAATTAAAAAGTTTTCAAAAAAATATAATTATCAATTTGGAATATTAAGATATTTTAATGTAGCTGGTGCAAGTTCATCTGGTAAGATTGGAGAAATAAATGCATCACATGGTCATTTAATTAAGAATATTGCTATACAATCTCTTAAAAGAGATCCATCTATTTCAATTTATGGCAATGATTATAAAACAAAAGATGGGACCTGCATTAGAGATTATATACATGTGTCTGACCTAGCTGATATTCATATTGAAACTTTGAAATATATAGATATTAAATCAAAATCATTAACTCTTAATTGTGGATACGGTAAAGGTTATTCAGTTTTAGATATTGTGAAAAAGTTAAAAAAAATGAATAAAAAGCTAATAATAGATTATCAACCAAAAAGAGGTGGTGATGTAGCACAAGTTTACGCTAATACTAAAAAGTTTCAAAAAATTTTAAAATGGAAACCAAAATACAATAATATTAATAAAATTATTAAAAGTGCTATTAAATGGGAATTGTCTTGCTAAGAGTTTTATTTAAATTTTAGAAGTATTAATTTTTTATGAAAACTTTCACAATTATTGATTTATAATTTTAACTATTAAGTAATTTTTTTTAAATATTTTTTTCTTAAATTAGAAAAAAACCTTCTAATAAATGCAGCACCTACTCCTAGAGTAATAGCAAATAAGATTGAGAATAGCCCATAAAATATTGGCATTTCGTTGGATAATTTTTTTACAAACATTGATAATGGGTTTAAATTGCTAATATCAATTTTAGTTATTTCTTTTAAAGCATTTTCTGCAAAAAAAGTATCGTAAGCAATAGCTATACCAACCAACAATAACAAGATCGCTAAAAGTGTTTTTATTCCTGTGCTATCAATAGATTCACCTAATTTTTGTCCCATTTGAACACCAACAATGGATCCAAGAACTAACATGACAACCAAAATTAAATCGATAGAACCATAATTGAACGAGTGAAGAAAAGTTACAATTACACTTACAAAAATAGTTACAAATAAAGAGGTTCCTGGGATTAATTTTGTTGGCATTCCAATAATATAAATCATTGCTGGAACTAAAATAAATGCCCCTCCAATACCCATGATTGCAGCAATAAAACCAACCACTAAACCGATAATAATTGGAGTGAAGGCGCTTTCATATAACTTTGATTTTTGAAAACGCATTCTTAAAGGAAGACCATGTATCCAGTAGTGCACATGTAATTTTTTCTTAGTTATTATTTTTTTTCTAGCTTTATCAATTTCACCTAAACCCTCTACTAACATTGCAGTACCAATGATTGCTAAGATGTACATATAAGCTAGTGAAATAACAATATCAATTTTTCCAATTCCTTTAAAATAAGTAAATGTCCATATTCCAAATAACGTTCCAATGGAGCCTCCTACAACAATCATTAAACCCATTTTATAATCAAGTGTATTTTTTAAATAATGTGTGGTTGATCCAGACACAGATGTTGCAAGAATATTATTTGCTTCATTTGCTACAGCGTAAGCTGGTGGTACGCCTAAAAAGATTAAAAAAGGTGTCATTAAAAAACCTCCACCAACACCAAAAAGACCTGACAAAATACCTACAACTCCACTTAGGGCAAATATCGCAACAATATTAACCGAAACTTCAGCGATAGGTAAAAAAACATCCATAAAACTTTATTTTAAATAGTTATGTCCCAAATTTAGTTATGTCAATAAAATCTAATGCTAACAATGAGTTAAAATTATCTACTAAATATATCTTTGCTTTTTTGTTAAGATTGCCTGTCTAGTTTGGAAAAATCCCTCGTGAGATTAAAATAGGAGATGTATTAATTGAAATTTAATTGTATTAATGTGCCAGCAAGAATTACAAACCAGTATGCAGATAGACCTAAAAATACACCTGTTTTTAGTTTATTATTTTTGATTCCAGATGATATGTTTTTTATTAATCTAGGCATTATTAATCTTAGATAACACTAGATTTTTTTTTGTCAAATAATTATTTAAATATTGGAAAGATTTTTTAAAACTATTTTTATCTTCTGGCTAGTAAATAGTAGCACCGAAGACTTTAATGTCCTCACCCTCAACACCAAGAACTAATCTTCCAAGGAATTCCCCTTCAATCTCTTTACTCTTTTGTTTGAATAAGACTGTAATATTCATACCTCTTCTAAGGCATCCAAAAGCTTCGTAATCTTCTGCTAGACTAGTTAATAATTTATTGTTAGCCCACTGCTTTCCTAGCTCCACTTCATTAGCTCCAAATAACATCTGAGTTCCAAAGTCTTTAGTGAAACCACCATAATCCTTCATATTAGATGTTTTAACAAGATTATCCCAAATGGGGTTAGCAATTGCTATAATCTCATCATCAGATTTCTCTAGAAAATTCATAATTTAAAGTTATTGTTTAAGAAGCTTTTTTCTTCTCGTTCTCATCAACTATATGATAAACGGGAACTTTCTCTAGTGTAAACTTCCCAGTTTTTGGATCACGTCTTGAAACTGTTAAGCAGTGCCAATTATCATCATCCAATTTCATATGATCACCCCTGTAATAGTAACCAGGCCAACGAGTTTCTTCACGGAACATAGTATGTTCTGTTACACACTGAGAAGTTAAGGCTCTGTGCTTTAATTCCCAAGCTCTCATGAGTTGGTGTAAATCTTCAGCCCCAACTTTTTCTAAATCTTCTTCTAACCAAGTCAGTAATTCTAGGCCTCTTTTAAGCATATTACCATTAGTCATGTAATTAGTTGCAATTCCCCCAACATACTCGTCCATAATTCTTTGTAGACGTTGAAGACCTTGAATTGGAGAAATATAACTTGGCGAAACTGTTCCACCAGTAATCTCATTTTGAGCTACTTGATAAGTCTCAAGAGGTTTAAAGATAGCAGTTTTAAAATCTTCACATTGTTTGTCAGTTACTTTAATACCGTCAGCTTTTTTATCATTTATATATTTAACAGCAGCTTTTGCAGCTAAACGACCTTCTGTAAATGATCCAGATGAAAACTTATGTGCACTTCCACCTACTGTATCACCTGCTCCAAAAAGTCCATCTATAGTCAACATTCTGTTGTAACCCCAGAAATATTCTGGTGGAGATAAATCTTCAGGGCCACTAACCCAAGCTCCGGAACAAGTTGCGTGAGAGCCCATAACATATGGCTCAGAAGTAGTTAATTCAGGATTTGTGTACTTAGGATCAATATTTTGTGAAGCCCAAACAACTGCTTGACCAACCGTCATTCCTAAAAAGTTTTCCCAACCAACTGTCTCCAAGTGTGGGTCTTGAAAGGCTTCGGTAGTAACCATGTGAATTGGCCCACCTCCTGCAATAGTTTCTTGAATAAATGCATGATTTCTCAAACAAGTTGGAGTTGGATGATGATCAATATACTCACCAACTAATTCCTTAGTTTGATCGTACCATTTCTTCTCATAATTTTCACCATTAGCATTTTGGGTATAAGTTTTTAAATGCAAGAAATATGCCCCAACTGGACCATAACCATCTTTAAATCTGCATAGCACAATTCTGTTTTCCATTTGTGTCATTTTTGCACCAACAGCAATAGGTAATGCATAAGCCGAACCATTACTCCAAGGTGCGTACCAAGTTCTTCCCATTCCCTCACCAACAGCTCTCGGTTTAAATATATGTGACGCCCCACCTGCAGCAACAATTACGGTTTTTGATCTAAACACATGGAAATCTCCAGTTCTCATATTAAAACCAACAGCTCCACCTACTCTATTTTTTTTATCTTCATCCATTAAAAGATGAGTAATCATTATTCTATTATAAATTTTATCAGCTGATTTCTTAGCAGCCTCTGCAACTATTGGCTTATAACTTTCTCCATGAATCATAATTTGCCATTTACCTTCTCTAAGGTAACGACCAGTTTTTTCATTTTTCATCATTGGTAAGCCCCATTCATCAAACATGTGAACTGTTGAATCTACATGACGTGCCATGTCATAACCTAAGTCTTCTCTAACCATTCCCATTAAATCATTACGTGCATATCTTACGTGATCTTCTGGTTGGTTTTCACCCCACTGCATACCCATATAACAGTTAATAGCATATAGACCTTGAGCAACCGCTCCACTTCTGTCAATATTTGCTTTTTCAACACAAATGATTTTCATATCTCTACCCCAGTGTCTAGCTTCAAATGTAGCACCTGTACCAGCCATTCCACCACCTACAACCAGAACATCACAGTCTTCGTAATGAGTTTTGTGTTTAGCCATTAGTAGTAAACTCCTTTTTTAAATGAATCTTTTGGCACTGAAGGTAATTCACCATCAATATTTAAACCTTTAGGCTCTGTATAAAGTCTTTGAGAATTAATTTCACCTTGATTTGGTTTATCACCATCTGCTAATTTAGGAATAAATTTCCCCCAAGGTTTTGTTGTAATTGGTGAAACAAAATCTTTAGTTGTTCCATTTCTAAACTTAATTTTCCAAGAAATGGTTCCTTTTTCTTCTTCACGTCTAACTCTAACACTGTGACCCATTGGAGCAAAGTCCGCATAACCACGAACATCAATTGCATGATTGGGGCAAGCTTTAACACAAGAATAACATTCCCAACAAAAATTTGGTTCGATGTTAACTGCTCTTCTAATATTTTCATCTATGTGCATGATATCTGATGGACAAATATCCACACAGTGACCACATCCATCGCATCTCGTCATGTATACAAAAGTTGACATATTATTTTACCTCTTTCTTTTTAATAGTGTTTTGGTTGTTCTCTTTTAATTCCTAATCCAAATTGTTTTGGTGCATCTGCTAATGGAGGAAGGTTATCTCTAGACCCATCTGCTTCTGCTAAGTTTTTTTGGATAGCTGCACCAGGTTTATAAATCATGTGTGCAAATTTTGACCAATAAACTCCCCCAAATAAAACAATGTTTGAGGTAATAAATAAAACTAAGAATAAATATCCTAATCCAGTAGATCCTGAAGATTGAAAATAAGACCAAGCAAGTCCTGTAGTTGCACATGCAAGAAGTGCAAGAACAAATAAGTCTGCTTTAATAATTCTGTACCACGGATGAGCTTCAGCTAACACATCAACTCTCAAAAATAACCAAAACCAATAACCACCAACACAAGTCATTATTGCTCCAACGTGCCATATCATAGGCCAAATTGTTGGTGCTGCTGTCCCTGTTCCAGTGTAAACAAAAACTAATACGACTGACGCAACCCAAAATAAAATAGTTCCATACATCCCCATAACATGGGCAACTCTTCTTTTGCCAGCACCCAACTCTGCTGTAGTTGCGATATCATGCACTACAGTTTTTAAAATAACTGATGTTTTTTCTCTAACACTGAGCTCTCTTTCAGCAGCTAATTTTGCTTTTTTTGCATTATTGAAAAAATAAGTAACATTTTTATGATGTATCATTTGAACAACTGTTCCAATGACTATTAAAGCTAACATCGATAAAATAAAACCTTGAATAGCTAATGGAGAAATGGTTTCTGCCAACGCAGCGTATGGATTAATTGACATCATATTGAATATTACCCTTTATTAGAATTTTATTACTCTTTATTAGAATCTTAATTAATTTTCAGTTTTTATTATAGATGAAATAATAGATCAACCGTTATATCCACTCGAGTCTATGACTTAAAATACAACTTATGCTTTACGTTTATAGTGTTGTTTTAGTGGAATAACCGATCTTATGCCGCCTTGAGGGTTCTCAACGTCACCCTTTCTTCTTGGTATTAAATGAATATGGCAATGCATAACTGATTGACCAGCAGTTTTTCCAACGTTTGATCCAATATTAAATCCTTTTACAGAATCATCCTGGTCAAAAATTTCATTTTTGATTTTCTTGATAAGTTCATTGCAGGCAATGACCTCATCATTAGTTAATTCAAAATAGTCTTTAACATGACGCTTTGGAATAATTAAACAATGTAGGTTAGAAACTGGATAAGTGTCATAACTTACATAAGCTAATGTGTTTTCAATAGCTACACCACTCTCTTTAATATTACAAAATAAACATGGACTATTTGGGTCTTTCATAATTAAGTTCTATCTATAAATAGGACACTTTAAAATTTCTTTTTTATAATAATTAGAAAGTATTTTATAATATCTTAAACCTTTTCTTTTCCAATTAATTTCTTTAATGTTTTCGACTGTAGTAACTTCTTTTCCAGATCCAATGAGTAAAATTTCATCATAATCATTTAAAGAATTAACTAAAATTTCTTTATTAGTAATTTTAGCTAATTTTTTTTTAAAAAAATTATATGTTACACCTTTGTAAATATTTTTTGAAGGAGAATATATCTTGTTCCCTTTTATAAAAAGTATATTTGAAGTTCCACTTTCTAATATTTTTTTTTCAAAACATAAACCTATATCAGATGTAGCATTGTCCATTTTAGATAAATATTTTAATATTAACTTATATTTTAAATTTTTAAACGCTGGGTCAATTCTTTTATAGTTTATTAGTTTTAAATTAAATTTTAATTTAGTAGTTTTTCTATTTCTCAAGGAAATAGAAATCATTTTACTATTTACAGCAACTCTAAGAAGGTGATTATAAGATTTAGTTTTATCAATATTTAATTTAATCAACTTAAGAATATCTTTTTTAATATTGACTCTATTTAATTTATAAACTTTCAATGATTTAATTAAATTTTTAATATGATCGTTAAAAAAAATAATTTTAGTAGGTTTTCCTAAAATTCGCATTGTAGTGAACACACCTTTATCTCCCCAAAGATCCTTAAAATTAACTTCTTTGAGTGTTTTATGCTGATAAGATTTTTTTAATAAGTAAGTTACCATTTTCAGTTAAAAAAGATTCTGGATGAAATTGAAAGCCATATATTTTTTCATTATTATTTTCTATTGCCATTGCAACATTTGAAATAGCACATCTCATTGTAATTTCAAAATTTTTTGCAGCAAATGGTTCTTTTAATTTTAGAGAATGATACCTTCCAACATTAAATTTACGATTTTTCTTAAATAAAGAATTTTCACTTGTCACTCTAATTTTAGACTGGTATCCATGATAGATTTTCTTTTGCTCAATTATCTTACCTTTTTCACAATGTAAAATTTGCTGAAACCCAAGGCATATTCCAATAATTTTTTTCTTACCTTTAAATTTTTTATAAATGTTTGAACTTCTAGGATAGTCTTTTGGAGCGCCTGGCCCTGGTGAAAAAACAATAACCTTTGATTTATTCAACTTTTCCTCATTTATCTCATTGTAATTATCGCACATTACATTATCGAAATTTTCGAATTGGTGGACTACATTGTGTGTAAATGAATCTTTATGATCAATAATATAAATCATTTATAAAGGTCCATTAAAGCTTTAGCTTTAATATAATTTTCATTAAATTCATGTTTAGCATTACTGTCAATTACCACGCCAGAGGCAACAGAAATCTCTGAATTTCCTTTATAATTTAAAATAGACCTAATAATTATATTGAATCTCATATCTCCATTAGATTTAATATATCCAAAACTACCTGTATAAACGTTCCTGCTTTCTTTTTCTTGTTCGTTAAGCAAGTTAAGTGTGCTTATTTTAGGACAACCAATAACAGATCCTCCAGGCATCATTGCCTTTATAATATCCAATGGAGAGATATTTTTTTTAAGCCTACCTTTAATTAAACTTACATAGTGATAAAGGTCTTTATATTCTTCAACTATTTTCTTTTTAAGAATTTTTACAGATCCTGTTTTGCAAATTTTTGATAAATCACTTCTTTCCATGTCTACAATCATATTGTGCTCTTTACTTTCTTTGATATTTTTTTTAAAAAACGCCAGGGCTTTTATTTTATTAAGTTTTGTATTTTTTTTTAAAGTACCGGCAATAGGTTTAGTAGTTATTAAATCATTTTTTTTGATTATTAAATTTTCTGGTGAGCAGCTTATTATTGAGTAGTCTTTATCTTTAATCATAAAGGCTTCAGGAGCCATATTGGTTTTCACAAGTCTGCTAAAATAATCTAAAGCATCTATTTGTGCTTTATTGCTATATTTTGTGCAGATTTTTATTTGATAAGTTTCACCAGATTTTATTTTCTTCTTAAATTTATCAAAGATGACTTTATAAGAGGATTTGTTTATATTTATCTTAAATAACTTGTTGTGCTTAACTATTCCTAAATTTTCATAATTTAATTTATTTGGAAGTTTTTTTTTTGTTTCTGGTTTGTAAAAGATACCCATTGGAAATTTTAGACCTTTTTTTTTTTTTTTTTT
>Ga0209709_10002828_pt1 | contig 14757 bp, 11 predicted proteins | sample ArcticOcean_MG_C_2_FD_187435 | JGI IMG/M metagenome (GOLD analysis project Ga0209709, IMG submission 187435) | Marine microbial communities from western Arctic Ocean - ArcticOcean_MG_CB4_136 (SPAdes) (version 2) | ecosystem: Environmental > Aquatic > Marine > Oceanic | place: Arctic Ocean... | reverse complement strand
GCAATTACGATAAGTAGTCCACAACCCCCGGCTGCAAAAAGGTTGGTTAATCTATAGCTAGAAATCGTCATCGATTGGTCCTATCAGTATTTACGTTAATAAGCGTCTTGGGCTATTTAGTTTAGTTTGGTCCAATGCGCTGTGCATAAAGTCTTGTAATCGGGGAAAGAGGCGATGAAAGTCACTGCTTATCTCTGTGCCGTACTTGGCGAAAATAGGCAGCGCATCCTGTATCGCAATCGGCTTTTTAAAGCGCGAGCCCACTCGACTTAGGATCAACGGTAAGTTGCTGTAATCGCTATAGCTCTGCAGCCATTTCACCTTGGGCGCGAGGTGTAAAAATTCCTGCGCGCGCCTAGGAAGCACGTTCCTATGCCGGGACAGGTCGCCGTAAAACTCCTGGCAAAACTCTTCCAGTGACTGCGGATAGTAACGCAACCAGTTGGCCGAGAGCAGATGATCATAAACAATATCTCCCACAATACCCAGAATACCCGCATAGCGGCGCATGGGCCGATCAAAGCGCCGCACAAAACGTTGCATCTCTGGTTGACGATCAACATAGGCATCTAACTTGCGGTGCGCGTCTATACCGACTTCGATCGCAGCGGAATATTCGCCTCTTAGCGGTCCACGAACAAAGTCTCCGAGTAGTCCCCCCACCTGATGCTCTGAGTTTCTGCCGGACAGTGCAACATGCGCAAGGTAATTCAAAGCTGGCTAGTAGCGGGCAAGAAACTCATCAAAAGACAGTTCATCACTGGCTTCGATCTCCGCCTGCCGTTGAATTGAGTGGCTAGCCAGATGTTCGTATTTAGCGATGGTCTCATCGCTTGGTGGCTGTTTGAGAAAATACTCTCGTTGCTCATGGGCTTTGCGCATGGCCATGGCATAGTAGGTTTCATTGTTGTCGGTCATTTCTTGCAGCAGACTTGCTGCAGGAGTATGGCTATCGTCATGCATGCGCTGTTGCATGGTTGTTAGGGACTCGTTATGGGAGTCGCTATAATTGGCACTGTCGAGCAGATCAGCCACTGGTTGCATCTCGGTCAGAAGCACATCGCCGAGCTCTCGAAGTAGCATTTCGCCGTTACCGGATGTCAGTACAGTCTCGGGGTCGCGCCCCCGATAAACCGTGCGGTTGATATTTTCCTGTATCTGAACATACTCTTCGCCGTTGCTTTCTGGACTATCTTGCAGAAGACAGAACATTAAGAAGGTATCTAAGAAGCGAATAGTCTCCGCGTCTATGCCCCCAGCGATACTGGGGTTTAGATCGACGCAGCGCACTTCAATATATTCCACACCACGCTGCTCAAGGGCTTGCAGCGGTCTCTCGCCAGAGTAGGCCGTGCGTTTCGGTCTAATGGCGCTATAGAACTCATTCTCAATCTGTAAAAGATGTGTATTGAGCTGCCTGTAGTTACCCTCAGAATCCTTTAGGCCAATTTCGTCATAGGCAGGGTGCGGCTGATCAAGGGCCTCTCGCAGGGTTTTAATGTATTGCGCCATACCATTGTAGCAAACTACTAGAGATTCCTGCGCGTCGCTCTGATAGCCAAGGTCACCCATCCGCAATGATGTGGCATAGGGGGTGTGTAGACTGTGTGTATCAGTACCCACAGGGATTAAGAAATGTTGCCGTCCATGCACAAAACTTTTACAGACCGCCGGTGCAGATCCAAGCAGGTAAAGTAGCAGCCAGGAGTGGCGTCGAAAATTTCGAATCAGCGCAAAATAGCCCGCAGTTATAAAATCTTGCAGACTGTCATTGTTGCCACTGGCGGCCTGCAATTCGGACCACATGGCTTCGGGGATAGAAAAATTGTAGTGAATGCCAGCGATAGTTTGCATCAGCCGACCATAACGGTTGCCTAGACCCACGCGATAAACTGACTTTAGGGTGCCCATGTTGGAGCTTCCATACTCGGCGATAGGAATACTGCTGTTATCTCCGAGCTGGCAAGGCATGCTGCTTACCCAGAGTAATTCGTCATCTATATGTCTATAGGTAAATCGGTGAATCTCATCCAGTTCACTTAGTACTTCATCAATAGATGAGGAGGGCGCCGTGATAAATTCCAGTAGTGCTTCAGAATAATCGGTTGTGATAGAAGGATGTGTCAGGGCTGAGCCGAGTGCCTTTTGATGCGCCGTTGTCGCCAATTGCCCATTGGCCTGAACACGCAGGCTTTCCTTCTCAATACCCCGGGTGATACCCCTTAGTAAGCTAGCTTTCTCGGGCCCGCTTAACAGCGCAAGCTTACTGGTCAGTGACAAAATGAACTCCCGCCTAAGCCGCGTTAGACTGATTGGATTCGATATCTTCGACTATTACTTCGTCGGACACTAGAATTGGGCGTCCCTTCGAATCGGATTCACATTCAACCATAAAAACTCGTAGTGCAGTGTCTTGGGCGTTGACTTCAATCAGCTGGTTAAGGGCTATATCTTTATGTTGGGTGAAAAACACCGTATCCCTATGTGGCTCGGCACTCCACTCGCAATTCTTATTGAGAACCAGATTATTGCGCGTCTTTAAAATATACAATTTCATGTCAATCCCGTGACAGCCACAGTGAATTCCGGCACAGTGTAACCCATACTTAAGGCTGATAAAAAGAGAAATCACATGACTAAAAAAGCCCTTATTCCAATCGCCAATGGTACCGAGGAAATTGAAGCGGTCACCATAATCGACGTGCTGCGTAGAGCCAGTATTGAGGTCACAGTTGCTGGAGTCGGTGACTCAGGTGAGCTACATATAATAGGCGCACATGGTATTACTATTGCGACCGATTGCACTATCGATGACTGTACTTCGGCGCTATTTGATTTGATTGCGGTGCCAGGTGGGTTGCCCGGATCAGAAAATCTGGCTGCGAGCCCAGCATTAGATAGGCTCCTGCGCGAGCAGGCTGAAGAAGGTCGGCTTTATGCCGCTATCTGTGCGGCGCCTATGCTAGTTCTCAGCAGTAAAGGCCTGTTGAAAGATAAGATTGTGACGGGCCATCCAATGTTTCAGCAGAACATTGAGGCAAAGGAGGTTAATGGAGAGTCTCGGGTGGTGGTCGATGGCAACTGTATTACCAGTCAGGGGCCCGGTACAGCCCTAGATTTTGCGCTCGAATTGGTTGAACAGCTCTGCGGTGTAGTGAAGCGCGAAGAGGTGGGCTCACGCATGGTACTGACCACGTCGGCTGCTGCTTACTACTGATCGAGAGGGCTATAGCCTCGCACCTAAACCCGCCATTTTCGCCAATCTTGTTTTAAGGTTGGCGCCGGCAAGATAAAGGCAGGGCACAAAGACCAGCGTTACTGTAGTGGCAAAGAGCACCCCAAAGGCCAGTGAGCACACCATTGGAATTAAGAATCTTGCCTGCATACTGGTTTCTAATAAAATCGGTACCAATCCAATGAAGGTTGTAATTGAGGTCAGTATAATCGGTCTAAAGCGCTCAAAGCCCCCGCGCACGAGGGCCTCCTTTACATCGTAGCCCTCTTCTCGCAACTGGGTAATGCGATCGATCAATACCAGGTTGTCATTGACGACCACCCCAGATGCCGCGAGTACCCCCAGAAGTGACAAAAGACTGAAATCGAGTCCCATTAACAGATGCCCAAAAATCGCTCCCATAATACCGAATGGTACGGCAGACAAAACACCCAAGGGCTTGAGGTAGGACTTAAACTCAATCGCCATCAGCATGTAAATAATCGTCAGTGCCAGTGCAAATAATATACTGGAGGAGCTGTAGAAATCTTCCTGATCAGCTAGTTCCGCATCCTTACCGAGACTGACCTCGGGGAACTTCTGAGCGATCTCGAGGGCAACATCGCCATAAATAATCTCTGCGATCTCGCTGATTGTAATCGTGTTGAGCACCGGTTGCGCCGTTACCTTGACACTGCGCTCACGGTCGCGACGATTGATTCTACTGTAGCCAGGTACGTACTCTGCCTGAGCAACAGAGTAAAACGGAATCTCAGTGCCATTAGCAGTCCGGATGCGCAGATCTTCAAGAGTGTCGACCTGCGCTCGATCATCCTTGGGGTAGCGGACCATGACCCGCACATCGTCGCGACCTCTGGGTACTCGCTGCGCCTGGGCACCATAAAAACCTTGCCGTACCTGGCGCGCGATATCTGCTAGGCCAATGCCCAAGTTGTCGGCATTGGGGCGCAGGCTAATATCAATATCAGAGCGGCCAGAATGAACATCGTCACGTATGTTTGTGGCACCGGGCACCTGACGCAGTTGTTCTTTGACATAGACCGTCGCACCCTGTAACTGCTTTATATTCGTCGACGAGAGCAACACCGAGAACCGCCCCGAGTTTGTTCGCGAGAGTGAGGCCTCAGTGTTAAAGCTCTTAGCCTCTGGCAGCTTGCCGACGTGATGCTGCCATCGTTCTGCCACTAGCTGCGGATCAACTTTGCCACTGAACTCGGGGCTTATTTCCAAAATAAGGCGTATGTGATCTCCCCACATAAAGGAAAGCTGATTTTTAGTCAGAACGGCGCCGTCTAACTGCACCGCTATCAAAGGATCGTCCGGCAACATTGAGACCGCTTTTTCAGCGCGCTTAATAATCGCTAGCTTGCCGGCCTTAGAATAGCCGTCAGGCATGTTAATTTTCATCTGAAGAATGTCTGAGCTCACCGTCGGCATAAACCGTTGCTTAATATACCCAGAGCCTACCAGGGTAATCGATAGGGCAAAGGCCAGGGTAAATGCCACCAGAGTCAGATAACGCCATTCCAGGGCGTTTATCAACATTGGCTGATAGCTCTTTTTGGCGAAGCTCATCATGCCGTTGGCAAACCACTGGCGCAGTCGATAAAACTTAAGGCCCCATTCTGATTCAGGTTCTTTTTCTGGTTTCATTTGCGCTAAGTGAGAAGGCAGTATCAACAGCGACTCAATCAGTGAAAAGCTCAGTGCGACTATGGTTACCGCGGGAATAGCCCAGAGCATTTTTGGCCATATACCGGGTAAAAATAACATGGGGATAAATACGATCATAGTGCTTACCACCGCTAGAACTACCGGCTTGGATACCGCCTGGGCACCCATCTGCGCAGCGGTGGAGCCTTCATAGCCCTCCTGCTGATGCCGGAAGATACTCTCTCCCACCACAATGGCATCATCTACAATAATCCCCAGAATCAGCAAAAACGAAAACATTGATAGCATATTCAATGTCAGTCCCATGCTCGGTAGAATCCACAGCGCACCCATATAGGCAACGGCAATGCCCAGGGCCACCCAAAAGGCCAACTGCGGCCGCAAAAATAACATCAGCACCACAAATACTAGCACCAGGCCACCAAAGGCATTGGTCGATAGGAGTTCGAGCCTACCGGAAAACATCATCGAATAATCAGCCCAAGTGGCAATGCTCAACTCCGCTGGGAGATAGTTAATCTCTTCCTCAATATAGCGTTTAACAGCCTCGGTCGTGGCCACCACATCAGGTTGATTACCTACGCTAATACCGAGAAAAACCGATGGCTTACCGTTAAACCGCACCAGCGAATTACGCTCTTCAAAGGTGTCTTTGACTATGGCCACATCTGAGATTTTAATCTCAGTGCCGTCGGCGCGACTGCTAATCGAGATGCTATTAAAGTCGTCTTCAACGTAAGCCTGGCCGCGTGTCTGAATCTGAATATCACCCGTTTCTGCACGAATAGTGCCTGCGGGTAAATTAAGTGATGATCGGCGAATGCCATTGACGACATCATTAAACGAGATGCCGTAGCGTCGCATAGCCACCTCCGACAGCTCGATATCGATCTGCGGATCGCGCACGCCTTTTAATTCTGCATGGTCGACATCGGGCAGTGCTGCCAAGTCATCTCTAATACGCTCGCCATACTGCTTGAGCACCGATTCATCGGCATCACCGAATAGAGCCACCCGAATGACTTCCTCCCGCAGTATCTGCTCCATCACTATGGGCCGCTCGGCATCGGCAGGAAACGTTGTCACCGAGTCAACGCGGCTTTTAATGTCGTTGAGCATCTTGTTCATATCATGATCTGTGGCGACTTCGACAGTTATCTTGCCTCTGCCCTGTCGCGCCTGCGAGGTGATATGTTTAATACCATCGAGGTTATAGATTACCTCTTCAATACGAATAATAATCTGTTCTTCAACTTCTTTCGGCCCAGCCCCAGGATATGCCATATTGATATTGATGTAGTTGACCGGTATCGCCGGGAACACCTCTTTACCGATATTGGACGCGCCCATAGCGCCGCCGATAAGGATAAGTATCATCAGCAAATTAGGCGCAATTGGGTTGCGCACAAACCAGCTGATCAAATTATTCAATGGCTTGAACCGACGATGGTTGAGGAGCCGCCCTGTGTTCTAGATGGAGCTCTTTTTGCGGGTGTGGGCGCCACTTTCATACCGTCAATTGGCAGTGAAATTCGCGTGCCCACTATTCTTGTGCCAGCGGCAATACCCACTGCGATCACGGAACTCGCGTTAGAGCGGAGAATGGAAACACTCAGAAAATTAACTTCATCCCGTTCATTCAGAACGAGGATGTCTCGTCCGCGATAGACAATGTCCTTGGGCAGACTAATGGCATTCTCGATCACCTTACCCTGAATTTTAGCCTCTACAAAGAGACCAATGCTGAGGGGAGGGCGGGATCCATCGGCATCTGACTTGAAGGGGTTTTCTACTTCAGCCACAGCAAAGGTCATGCGACTTTGGATATCGATAGACGCATCAGTGCGGACAATATTGCCCTGCCACTTATGCCGTATATCGCCGACGCGACTACTCAGCGTTACCGCGGGGTAGTCCACGGCCTGACTGTTTTCAAAGTCTACGGGCAAGTCGACCAGAATGACCTCACGGTCGGATAGAGGCAGGCGGATTTCAACAACATCGGTACTATACACCTTAGCAATCCGCGTTCCGGGAGTGACATACTGACCCAGATTGACGAAGGTTTGCCGAATACGGCCCTGAAACGGCGCGCTGATACCGGTCCGTGCAAGGTCGAGTTTCGCTTTTTGCAGGTCCGCCCGTGCAGACTCCAATCCGGCTAGTACAGAATTTAGCTGAGGTTGACGGAGGAAAAGCTTATTCGCCGTCTGGTCACCCAGATCACGCCACTCACGTTTCGCCTGACGAGAACGACCCTGCTCTACGGCCACCTGCTCTTCGGCTCTGGCTAGCTGGGCTTTGGCCCGAGTGACAGAAAAATCGTAATCAGCAGATTCAATTTGAACCAACTTGCCATCTGCCTGAAAAAACCCCCCGTTAGCATAGTTGTCGGCTACGGCGACGATCTTACCAGACACCTGAGAGACCAAATCGATTTCTCGTCTGGGGGCCACTGTACCCTGCGAACCAATGGACACCTGCATCGGTGAGGGATACGCTACTATCACCTCAACCTCTAACAGCGGCTTGGGGGAACTGGCCCGACGTTGCGGCGTTGGTTTCAAGAGGGCAATGATTGAAATTAAAATAACACCGATAACCAGAGTCAACAGGGTCACTCTTGCTTTACTGCTCAGCTGAGGCATTCTTAGACAAACCTTTTAGTAAATGAAACCAATAACTTAAGACAATCGAACGTTTCTTTTTACAGAGGGTTGACAGTATACGCATTCATTATGCTAATAGATGCGATTTAACTCTTTAGACCTGCACACTAACCGAGGCTTGAGCCCCAGATTTTAAAGCGCTGCAGAAACTCAGGTACCCGGTAAAAGATGTATCCAGTGAACAGCATATTCATGACAGCAATACCAAAAAAGAACTGAGGAATAGTCCAGCTCAAGATGCTCAGACAAATAATACCAATAATGCTGCCGACGACCATGTAGAAAGCGTTACAGATATTATTCACCGACAATACTCGTGCACGAACATCACTGGCCGAGCGTTGCTGGATCATGGAGTAGAGTGGCACAATATATAGACCACCAAACAGTCCAATGAATATTAGGTCAAAGGTAACCCGCAGGGCACCGATCAAACCAAAAAATTGCACAGGTAATACTGATGAGGCACTCTGGTTTCCCAGTTGGAATGCGCTCGATGAGAAAAACAAATCTATCGCAAAGACGGTTAGGCCGATAGCGCCGATAGGGACAATTCCGGGTTCCACCACACCGCCGGATAGCTTAGTGCATAGTAACGAACCGATGGCCACTCCGATGATAAACGCCGCCAGTAAAATAGTAATTAATGTGGCATGCCCATTAAGTACGGTGACAGCAAAGTTGGGCACCTGAGTTAGAAAGCTACCCCCATAAAGCCAAAACCATGAATTAGCCAAGATACAATAAAATACCGTCGGATCCTTTTTCGCCAATTTAAAGTTCTGCCGCGCCTCCGCGATGGGATTCAAGCTAATTCTAATATCATCACTTGCTGATGGGGCCGGTGGGATTTCCTTGCTGCTGAGCCAGCCAATAATGGCCACCGCGACGGTTAGTCCTCCAACCCATATAGGTCCCTGTTCCATCGTAACAATCCAGCCGCCAATTAAAGTACCCAGCAAAATAGAAACAAAGGTTCCCATGCCTACCTGCGCATTTGCGCCGAGCAGTTCACTATTGTCTAAATGCTGTGGAATGATGGAATATTTAATGGGACCAAAAAATGATGACTGGGTCCCAAGACAAAACAGAATGGCCAGCATTAACGTAATGTTAAGACTCCATAGTGCATAGCAGCCGGCTAGCATGATTATAATTTCCGCAATTTTAATACGCCGAATTAAAAGTGCTTTATCATATTTATCAGCGAGTAAACCCGCTGTCGTAGAGAATAAAAAATAGGGCAGAATAAATAGCCCAGCCGCTAGGTTGGTTGTAAAATTTGTGGTGCTATCTGAGCCGGCCATGGCACTACTAACGACGATAACCAAAAGAGAATTTTTAAACAGGTTGTCATTGAATGCGCCCAAAAATTGGGTGACAAAAAATGGCAAGAAACGTCTCTGAAAAAAGAGGTTAAACTGACTCTTGTTTTTGTCGTTCACTATTCGCGCCATAACATATGCCTTTCTTTATTGACCCTAAATGATTCTGGGTGAGCATTGTATGAGAGACAGGTTGGGATGGTATGGCGCCGACCCACACTCTTCTTCGGTGCGGGTTATAGTGTCGAATTCAGCCAATCACCATCGGATTCATACCAGCACCCTTTCGACAAGAAAACAGGTCAGACCGGCTTTTTTACTCGACTTCACCTTACTTAGATATAATGCCTAGGTCGTCCCATAAGCTGTCAACGCGATGCCTAACTTCGGGGCTCATCACAATAGGTTCTCCCCACTCTCGCTGGGTTTCCCCGGGCAGTTTATTGGTCGCGTCGAGGCCCATCTTTGATCCCAGCCCAGAGACCGGTGATGCAAAGTCCAAATAGTCGATGGGCGTGTTTTCGATCATAACGGTGTCACGCACGGGGTCCATCCGCGTCGTCATGGCCCAGACGACATCCTCCCAATTGCGAACATCTATATCATCGTCCGTAACAATCACAAATTTGGTATACATAAATTGACGCAGGTAAGACCAGACACCCATCATAACCCGCTTGGCGTGCCCAGGGTATTGCTTCTTGATACTGACCACCGCCATTCGATAAGAACAGCCTTCAGGGGGCAGGTAAAAATCGATTATTTCGGGAAACTGTTTTTGTAAAATCGGCACAAATACTTCATTTAGCGCGACCCCCAAAATGGCAGGCTCATCCGGTGGACGACCCGTGTAGGTGCTGTGATAGATCGGATCTTTGCGGTGGGTGATGCGCTCAATAGTAAAGACGGGGAAGCTCTCAACCTCATTATAGTATCCGGTGTGATCTCCGAAGGGACCTTCTTTTGCCTCTTCGTTGGGGTACAGAAATCCCTCGAGAATAAATTCAGCGGTGGCGGGGACCTGCAGGTCACTGCCGATACATTTGACCACCTGAGTTTTCTCGCCACGCAACAAGCCAGCAAAGGCATATTCAGATAATGCGTCTGGCACCGGTGTTACCGCGGCCAAAGTAGTTGCAGGATCCGCACCCAATGCAATAGCCACAGGATAAGGTTTTTCAGGGTATCGTTCGCGCCACTCACGATAGTCAAGAGCGCCACCCCGGTGGGCCAGCCAGCGCATGATCAATTTATTTTTGGCAACCTTTTGCATGCGATAGATGCCAAGATTCTGCCGTTCTTTTTCCGGTCCTCTGGTGATCGCTAGAGCCCAGGTAACCAAGGGTGCAACGTCGCCCGGCCAACAGGTTTGAATGGGCAGTTGGTCGAGATCGACCTGATCGCCTTCTAAAACAATCTCCTGACAGGGTGCATTTTTGACTTCTTTAACTGGCATATTTAATACCTGTTTAAAGTCGTGCCGTTTTTCCCAGAGATCGCGAAGTCCTTTAGGCGGTTCAGGTTCTTTAAGAAAGGCCAGGAGGGTCCCCAAATCTCGCAGCGCACCCACGCTCTCTTGGCCCATACCCATAGCCACTCGCTCCGGGGTACCAAACAGATTGCATAGGACCGGGGTGCTGTACCCCTTTGGGTTTTCAAATAATAAAGCGGGACCTTTCGCGCGAAGCGCGCGGTCGCTAATTTCAGTCATCTCAAGGTTGGGATCAACTTCTTGCGTAATACGAACTAGCTCGCCCTGTTTTTCAAGGAAAGCCAGAAACTCTCGAAGATCAGAATATTTCATACTGTAGCAGCTCAGTTAATCACCTCAGAGCTTATGATACGCAGGAGGCTCTATTTGCGTTTCATCGCACCAAAGAATTCGGCATTATTTTTAAAGCCTTTAAGTTTCTCAACCATAAATTCAGCAGCGGCCTGATCTTCCATGTCGTGCAGTAACTTACGCAGAATCCAAACTCTTTGTAGTTCCGCCTCATCCATTAGTAGGTCTTCGCGGCGCGTGCCGGAACGACGGATATTAATTGCTGGATAAACACGCTTTTCGGCAAGTTTTCGGTCCAGAATTAATTCCATATTACCGGTGCCCTTAAACTCTTCATAGATAACTTCATCCATTTTTGAGCCAGTCTCAACGAGCGCTGTGGCGATTATACTCAGGCTTCCCCCGTGTTCAATATTACGTGCGGCGCCAAAGAATCGTTTTGGCTTTTCCAATGCATTGGCATCAACACCACCGGTCAGAACCTTGCCTGACGAAGGAATTACTGTGTTATAGGCCCGTGCTAGGCGGGTAATAGAATCCAGTAAAATAACCACGTCTTTTTTGTGCTCCACCAGACGCTTGGCTTTTTCGATAACCATTTCTGCAACCTGAACATGGCGCGTTGGCGGCTCATCAAAGGTTGAGGCAATAACTTCGCCGCGAACCGTACGTTGCATTTCGGTGACTTCTTCCGGGCGCTCATCAATGAGCAGCACGATAATAATACACTCAGGATTATTGCGAATAATCGACTGTGCGATATTCTGCATCATAATAGTCTTTCCGGCTTTTGGCGGTGCAACAATCAAACCGCGCTGCCCTTTACCAATAGGCGAAACCAAATCAATAATACGACCGGTAATATCTTCGGTGGAGCCATTGCCCGATTCCAAAGACAAGCGCTGGTCGGGGAATAAAGGGGTTAAGTTTTCAAATAGGATTTTATTGCGGGCATTTTCTGGAGCCTCAAGATTGATCTCATCAACCTTCAATAGGGCAAAATATCGCTCACCATCTTTTGGTGGTCTAATTCGACCGGATATGCCATCGCCAGTGCGCAGATTGAAGCGTCTTATCTGGCTGGGTGATACATATATGTCATCGGGTCCCGCTAAGTATGAGGCGCCTGCCGAGCGCAGGAAGCCAAACCCATCAGGAAGGATTTCTAGCACCCCATTCCCATGTATGTCTTCGCCGCTTTTAGCGTGTTTCTTTAGAAGAGCAAAGATAATGTCTTGTTTTCGTGAGCGGGCTAAGTTGTCTAGGCCCATCGCCGCAGTCATTTGAATGAGTTCGTCGATTGGTTTTTGTTTTAATTCTGATAGATTCATAGGTGGGGTTTCGGTTTGCTATAGGTTTAGGAGGACTTGCCCTCAAAGGACAATGGTTGCGTAGTATTTTTAAGCCGCGTATTGCGCAGAGGGGTCAGGTATGGAGCGTCAAAGCGGATGAATTTCGAGGTAATCTAGTGAGTATAGCGACGCTTTGGCAAAGAGCAAGATATTTTTATGGCCCTGTGAACAGGGCCACATGGCCACTTATATCATACCAGTTACAAAATCGACCAATTGAGCCTTGGACAGTGCGCCGACTTTAGTGGCTTCTACCGTACCATTTTTGAATACTAGGAGCGTTGGAATACCGCGAACATTAAATTTGGCTGCGGTTTCCGGATTGCTGTCGACATCAACTTTACAGATTTTTATCTTGCCAGCATATTCATCGGCAACCTCACTTAGGATCGGAGCAATCATTTTACATGGCCCGCACCACTCCGCCCAAAAATCGACTAGGGCTGGGGTATCGGACTGCAGAACGTCAGCTTCAAAGCTAGCGTCGGTGACGTGAACAATGTTTTCGCTCATTTAGGGAGCCTCCAGAAAATTGGGTTTAAGATGAATTAGTGGCGGGCATGATAGCATTCACCTTGGTATCGCAACAAACGATATGCTCTATTAGTATGAAAGATTTAGGCTATTAGCCATCGCACCTTCCCCGAGGGATTAAGCGAAATCTGACACAGACTCTATGCCGACCACCGATTGCGGGTCGATATGGATAATAATTTCCGATTCAGGAAATGCGACCAGCAGATTAGCCTCGATTTCGTCGCAGATTTGATGCGCATCCATAAGCGACAGGTCATCATCCAGCTCTAGGTGCAGCTGAATAAAGGTCATGGTGCCGGAATGCCTTGAGCGTAGGTCATGCATGCCCCTTGCACTGCTGTGTTCGAGTACCAGTCGCTTTATCAGGTCGCGCTGTCCATCGGGCAGCTCACGGTCCATTAGATGATCGTAGGACATCACCATGATTTCTCGTGCGCTAAACAGTATATACAGTGCAATGGCGCCGGCAAATAACGCATCAAACCCAGCCCAGCCCTGCACTGACAGCCACAGCGCAACTATGACGCTGCCATTGACCAGCAGGTCGGTTTTATAATGCAATGAATCGGCCTTAATCGCGGTGGAATTGGTCTTGCGGATAACATGGCTCTGCAAACCCAGTAGCGCCAGCGTTGCGATAATCGAAAAAACCATCACCGCGATACCAATACCCGCTGCTTGTACCTCAGTGGGGTTAATAATCCGCCGACCAGCCTCAAGCAGTAAAAACCCAGCAGAGCCAACGATAAAAAGCGACTGGCTTAGGCCGGCAAGCGCCTCAGCTTTACCATGGCCAAAGCGGTGCTCTTTGTCCGCAGGTGTCAGTGCATGGCGCACGGCGATCAGGTTAATAAGAGAGGCCAGAGCATCCAGCACTGAATCGATCAGTGTGGCCAACAGACTTACGGAGTCCGACAACCCCCAGGCAATTAGTTTGGCGACAATCAGTACTAGGGCTACCGAGATCGAAGCATAGGTTGCTAGCCGCAATAGTTTAGCGGTTTCTTCTGAAGCTCTTTGGAGGGGGCTTGCGGTAGTCATTATACTCGGTCAATCAACACAAACCGAGAGTCTAACAAATTAATCGCCAGCGCTAAAGTAGGCTTATTACGTCACAGACGGCAAATCGAAATTTTAGTCAAAGCCTTGCAATACGGTATTTAAAAATTGGTAGCCCAGGGCCGTCGTCTGATACCTTTCGCTATCAGATTCCATAAGTCCTTTTGATTGAAGGCTAAATATTTGCGCCCCTATGGCGCTTGTAGCGAGGCCTGTACGTTCGGGAAGATATGCAGTGGGAACGCCCTGTTTTAAGCGCAGTCCATTCATCATGAATTCCAACGCTATCTCTGCATTGGCGATAGGTTTTTTACGGGCGAGGGCTGAGCCATCTCTGGCTAAATAATGGGCCGGTAAGCGAGTCTTGGTGGTGCGAACCACTGTATTGTCTGCGGGCACTGTTATCTTGCCATGGGCTCCGGCACCAATACCCAGATAATCGCCAAACTGCCAGTAATTGATATTATGCCGAGACATGTTACCGGCTAGGGCAAAGGCTGAAACCTCATACTGCACAAAGCCATTTTCCTGCAATATAACCATTCCGGCCTGCTGTATGTCGGCAAGGCAGTCTTCATTAGGCAGCGTCGGTGGGCGGGAATAAAAAGCGGTATTTGGCTCTATCGTTAGCTGATACCAAGAAATATGCTGGGCGCCATTGTCGAGGGCCAATTGTAGGTCTCGCTCCGCGTCGCCGATGGTTTGATCTGGCAGGCCATGCATGAGGTCAATATTAAAATTATCAAAGCCGACGGATTTTGTTGTGGCAATAGCTTGTAATGCCTGCGGTCCACTATGGATTCTGCCTAACTTTTGCAGGTGTTCTGGATCAAAACTCTGCACCCCAATGGACAGCCGATTGACCCCAGATTCGCGAAAGTCGGCGAATCGTTGCTGCTCAATAGTCCCTGGGTTCGCCTCTAGGGTGATTTCAATATCCGCGTCAAACCCAATCAACTCCTCGGCGACCCGTAAAATCTCGCCGATTGCTTTGCCTGAAAACAGGCTCGGCGTGCCGCCGCCAAAAAATATACTGTGCAATTTTCGACCCTGAACCCACTTCAGGTCGGTTTCCAGGTCTACAATTAGGGCTTCAATATAGGCCTGTTCGGGGATTTCACCA
>Ga0209709_10002827_pt1 | contig 14764 bp, 14 predicted proteins | sample ArcticOcean_MG_C_2_FD_187435 | JGI IMG/M metagenome (GOLD analysis project Ga0209709, IMG submission 187435) | Marine microbial communities from western Arctic Ocean - ArcticOcean_MG_CB4_136 (SPAdes) (version 2) | ecosystem: Environmental > Aquatic > Marine > Oceanic | place: Arctic Ocean... | reverse complement strand
GCATATTATATATAAATGTCATTACGTCTTTATATATATTAAATTAATGTGGTGACTTATCATGTGAGTATCATATGAGTATCATGTGAGTTATTTTTTAAGTGTTTTTCTACCATTACGACGTCGACGTTTGATGGTTTTTTTTACTCTTCTTCCACCTTTACTGCCCTTATGCAATAAATTGCTGGGATAACGAAATAATATAGGTGCACGATTTTTATATTTTTTTGTTGTTTGTTTTTTTTTAGCAATAGCAATCATAGAATCAAGTCGTTTATATCTACTTCCGTCTAAATTTCTTAAATTTTTAAGTAACCATCCTCTAATTTCGGCTACTTTACTACGAGGAATGGTATTCTGAAAAATTTCATGATTTATTTTTTTACCGTCAATTATATAAAATACATCTTGTAAAAATGGGTGTTTATTGGGATCAACAGGTTGTGGTAAATTTGTTATATGTTTTTTTTTGAAATATTTGCACCAAAAAGCAATAATATAAATCATATATGTAATTATATCATTGTCTATCAGTGTTTGTCCAATTATTGTAAGAAATTCTTTTTTATTTTTTTTATTTTTATTTAAATCAGCATCTATAAATGGATGAGGGGCCCATAACATTCCTCTGCATTGTTCACACATGCTTGAAAAGATTTGTTTTTTTTCAGGATGTGATAAAATTTCAGTTTTAACACCTTTGTCGTCTAAAAATTTTAGAAACAAAGTGCTAAATAAAAATTTGAAAAAATCCTCCAATAAAAAAGATTTATTTTTATCTTTTAATAAATCTATACTAATTTCATTAATTTTAATTTTTTTTTCTAGAACGTATAATGATGATATTTTCAAATCCAGTAATTTAGTTAATATGGAGTATACCAATACTTCCTTTAGGATTGATGTATTTAATTTTGTGTTATATATATCAAGTTGTTGAGTTGTAATAAATTCGATCATTTGTGTTACGAGTATTAAAGTATACATGTCCGTTTGACTATATCCCTCTATTAAAACATATCTTTGTGAAAATATTGTATATAAAATTCGTTTTATTACATCTATATTTTTGAAAAAATCTGTAAAATAAGTATACATTCTTTTCGAATCGTTATTAATCTGGTCAATAGATTTAGACATCAGATGTCTGTGAACTCGGTTTTTTATTTTATCTTTAAACCATTCATTAATTTCAACATCTTTCATGTCTTTAAAATGCAATAATGAACTAGAAATTTGTTTATAATCATCAACTAGATCTAATAATCCCTGTTTATTTGAAATACCGCACCAAAACCACCAATTAAAATCGGGATTTTGAGGATCTCTTATAATTTCTGTAAGTTTTTTTCTCTCCTCTGGCCAATTATCAGTAGTTATATGGAGTTCTTTTGTAGTGGGCGCCTGTGAAATTAATTTACTTAAAGGTTGATATGACATACTTATATATAATTTAGATTAAAATGGTAAATAAAAAATGAAATAAAAAAGTAAATAAAAACTTAAATAAAGACTTAAAATATATAAATATGGATGGATTTGATTTAAATATTAATAATTATTCTTTAGAAGACTTATTGTCGTTGTTTAATTTGAATTATAATTTTGATGAAGATGATTTAAAAAAGGCTAAAAAGGTAGCATTAAAAACACATCCTGACAAAAGTGGTTTAGATAAAACAGTTTTTTTATTTTTTTTAAAGGCATATAAAATGTGTGAAACAATATATAATTTTAGAATAAAAAGGCAGGATTTAGATACACATAAAGAGTATGAGTATGAAAATTTAGAAGAAAATTTAAATGAAAAACAAAGAGAGACGTTGTTATATAAAAAACTTAATGGTAAATCGTCTAAAGAATTTAATGAATGGTTTAATGATATGTTTGATAAGGTAAAAGTGCGTGATGAGGAAAATGATGAAGGATATGGTTCATGGTTTAAGTCGGATGAGAATATGGAAACAGAAAAAATTCATAATAAGAGAGATATGAATTCATTTTTTGAAAAGAAAAAGGAAAGCGTCAAAGCATTAGTAGTACATAAGGATATACATGAAGAAGGGTCAAATGGCGGGTATAATTTGAGCCGTGAAAAAGTAGATAATTATGATTGTTCAATGTTTAGCACTTTGCAATTCCAAGATTTGAAACAAGCCCATACTGTTACTGTTGTGCCTGTAACGCATAAAGATTTTGAGAATAAAAAGAAATTTGCAGATGTAGAGGATTATAAGCGATATAGGGAAACAACCAATCCATCGATGATATCACTGGATCAGTCCAAAAAATTAATGACGGAGAGAAAATATATGAATGAAAAACAGACGACAAGTCGAGTATTTAATATATTGAAACGTGATGAAGAAGTGGATAAATCCAATAAAAAATGGTGGTCAAATTTAATGCACCTTGAAAATAATTAAACTTAGTGCAAATAATTAAACAAATTTATAATAATTTATTTAATTATATATATATAGATGAACATTATCAGAACAGGAGTAATTTTTATAATATTAACAACATTAGGTATTCTTTTCGATAGATATAAAAAAAAATATTGGGGCGACGAAGAACTAGACAAATATAGTTTAGTAAGAAAATACTTATTAAATGAAACCGATGGCTTTGTTAAAAAACCAATATTATGGATTCATAATACTCACAATATTAACGCAAGAAGTTGGCAAAGTTATTATTCTAGAAATACGAAGAATATTAACCAACCATACATTTATTTATGTATAGAATCTATTATCAAATACTGTGGTAAGAGTTTTAATGTCTGTATAATTGATGATGATAGTTTTGGTAAACTTTTGAAAAATTGGGCAATTAATGTTAACGAATTGTCTAATCCTATAAAAGAAAATGTAAGAAATTTAGCATTTGCAAATTTATTACATGAGTATGGTGGGATGGTTATTCCAAATACAACTGTTGTATTAAAAGATTTAATTGGTTTATATAACTCAAAGACACAATCTAGCGATATGTTTGTAGGTGAATTTGTCAACAGAAATATTACAAGTGCATATAGTAGATTTTTCCCATCCCATAAATTTATGGGATGTAAAAAAGGAAGTACATCTATGAAGGAATATTTACAATATATGGAAATGATTATTTCAACTGACAATACAAATTCTTCACAAATAGAAGGCACAGTTGATAAATTTTTGTATGGTTTAGTAAAGGATAATAAATGTAATTTAATTTGCGGAAAATCTCTAGGTGTAAAAAATAAGGATGATGAAGTTATTTTAGTAGATGATTGGTTACAAGAATCACATGTAAATGTTTGTTTATGCTCATTATATTGTATATGTTTACCGGGACTTGAAATGCTAAAGCGGGGCAAGTATGGATGGTTTTTACGATCCAATAAGAAACAATTACTTGAAGCAAATGCAGATATTTCTAAATATCTGCTTATTGCTTTGGGAAAATAATGTATATAATTTCATATTTTGATTTAGAATATTTAATACGTGATGTATATGCAATGTGTAAATATTTGCAAATTTGGCGAATAATGGTTGCCATATTTTTATATACAGGATCTCTTTCTAAATAAAATTGTTTGGATGGAAAATAAAATTTTTTGAGTTCTATTAAAAACGGATCAACTGCATCATCTAATTTTGCCCTCTTTAACGATGCCTTATTGAAAATAAATTTATTGTTTTCCATATTACAATATTTATTTAAAAATTCATAAAAATGAACATCAGTATATTTTTGTTGGAATAACTGACTCATGTATATTATATATTTATATTAATAATTATATAATAACTCGCTAATAAACCAACAAAAAACTTATATAAAAGCCCCAAAAAAGCCCAAAAAAACCCTTATAAAATTTGAATTAACTCATGTGTAAAAAAAATGAGTTCGATTTCATTTTCATGTAACGTATAAAATAATGATATATATTTCAATATAATTTTGATAATTTTAAATTTAGGCTCTTCAGGTATATATTCATTTAATTTTATAAAATTAAAATATGAATCGAAGATATCTATTACAGAATAACCTTTTTTCTGTATATTTAAAATAGTTTTTGATGCGCTAACAATGTCTTTATTTTTGTACCATGAATTAGTATAGTTTTCAAATTCATAAAAACTTATGTTTGTACAAATGGTGGTTGCTTTTTTTAGATTGATATGTTCATTTAAAAGTTTAAATTTTTCCAAATAGTTAATTAAAAGTCTAATAGAATTATTGCAAATGAGTAATACAAATTCTTCTGCTTTTTTATCTATTGTTAATTCTTCTTTTTTTTTAATGTTTTTGAAAATGGTTTTTAATATGGATTTTTGAATTGGTTTAATTTTAATAATAGCGCATCTTGATTGTATACTATCGATAACCTTTTGCGTATTAGTACATGAACATAAAAAGTGTACATTGTGATTATATTTGTCTATACAATTCCGAAATACTTGTTGACTTTGTTCATTTATATTGTCAATATCGTCTATAATTATAAATTTTTTTTTACCGCTAATGCAAGATGGTGTTTGGCAAAAAGTCTTGACTTCTGTTCTATAATACTGAATACCTTGTTCTTTTAGATTATTTATAAGCATAATATTTTGTGATGGTATTTTTTCTAGGTTATAATATTCTCGTACACTTGCATAAATAAGAGATGTTTTTCCACAACCCGGATCTCCTACTAGTAGTATATTAAGATTATCGATATTTTTCATTGTATTTAAAAGTTCTATATATTCTTTATCAATAATGAAATCTTTATAGAATTTGGGTTGGTACTTTTTTAGATAGGGTGTATTCATGGTATATAATAATTGGAAGACATATTTAAGTTTAAAAACTTATTTATAATATTTACGTTGAAAAACGGTTTAAGTTTTTAGATATATATGTTAATATAAATGGATTATTATAGTATACTTGGTATAGATAAATCAACAAACGCTGACAATATAAAAAAAAGTTATAGAAAGATGTCTTTAAAACACCATCCAGATAGACCAAATGGAGATGCTGAATTATTTAAAAAAATAAACGAGGCTTACGATGTATTAGGAGATCCACAAAAGAAGAGGAATTATGATATGACGGGAAATTCTGAAGGAAATCATTTCATGAGAGGAGGTGGAATGCCTCCCGGAATGAATGATTTATTTTCAAGTATATTTAGCGGTGGTTTTCCTGGAATGCAAGGGGGGATGCACGGAGGAATGCCTCCTGGAATGGCTGAGGCAATGCAGGGGGGAATGCATGGGGGAATGCATGGGGGAATGCATGGTGGAATGCCAAATGTTCGTATTTTTAGGAATGGTCGCCCTGTATTTACAGAAAGGCAAAAGCCACCAGTTATAAACAAAAAAATAAATATAACTCTCAAAGAATCATTTGATGGGATAAATTATCCTATTGAAATAGAAAGATGGATTATGACAAATAATCTCAAGGTTTTCGAGAAAGAAAAGATATATGTGGAAGTCCCAAAGGGTATCGACAGTGGAGAAATACTACAAATATCTAATAAGGGTAATGTAATAAATGATACAAATAAAGGAGATATTAAGATTTTTGTTACAGTTGAAAATGATACAGTATTTATAAGATCAGGATTGAATTTGGTGTATAATAAAACAATTTCATTAAAAGAAGCATTGACTGGATTTAAATTTGATTTTAAATATTTAAATGATAAAACATTTGCAATTAATAATGAAGATAAAAATATTATAAAGCCTAATTATCAAAAGGAAATCAGAGGAATGGGTATGGAGAGAAAAGGAATAAAAGGTAATCTAATTATTAAATTTCATATTAGTTTTCCCGAAAAATTAACATCCGACCAAATAAAAGGATTGACTGATTTATTATAGATCATATGAATTTGAATAATATTGGAATAATATTGGAATAATATTGGAATAATATTGAAATAATATTGAAATAAAATTGAACATAATTTATAAATTTATTTATAAATTACGATTATAGAACAATTTATAAATTATGATTATAGAACAATTTAAAAATTATGAGTTGCGATTAGGTAAAAATAAAAATGAAAACGATCAGTTAATAACAAAAGCATCAGGAAATGATTATTGGGTCCATATTTCAGAACATCCTAGTGGGCACTGTATTATTGTAAATGAAAAGGATGAAAAAATACCTAGAAATATTTTGAAACGTGCATGTTGTTTAGTAAAACAACATTCTAAATATAGTTCATGTAAAAATATAGAATTTGATATAACTCAAATTAAATACATAGAAAAAACAGATGTATTAGGTGAAGTGCTGATACATAAATTTATGAAACAAATGACCATTTAGGTGGATAATATATGAAATATTTTAATTTATTTAGGATGTGTTCAGAATTTTAACTAGAAATACGCTTTGTGGCGATATCTGCAGATACAACATAGATAGAATTTTCAGTAATAACAATATATTCAGTTTCTACTTTATAAATCTTTGAAACTGGACTAGTGTACTCTTCTTCTGATTTTACTAATAATTTTTCACCGCCTTCTCGAACACCGATTAAAACATCTTTATCACAACTTGCAGTCCAGTAATCAAACATTATTGGTTTATCTTCTACAATCCCTAATTTAGCACAATGTTGCAAAGTAGTTCCACTTGGTAATCTATAATTTGTTGATGATTTTTCTTGAGCCGCTTCAGACATTAATATACGTAAATTTTTGTTTAAATCTTTAAATACTTATCCGAACAATACATATATTAAATTTTTTATATAAATATATTAAATTTTTTTTATAAATATTTTATTTTATATATAATTTAGTTATCTCTATAAATAAATAATAATTAGATAAAATATATGGATGAAAATAATTTATTATCTGAAAATAATTATAAAATAAATTTGGTAAATGAACCATCTGAAATATTATTACAATATTTTAATATTGTAAAAGAATATCTCTATCATGCAGGTGAAAATATTATAATATCAGATTATACATATTATATTTTCATAATTAAAAGAGGATTGACTTGTTTAAAACATATATTTAATGTGCTATTATTATATACAAATAATTTAGATTTAGTTGTTTATCATTGTAAAAAATCATATTTATATTATATTGAATTTATTAGCCAGATAGGAAGTGAAAATCATTCTTATTTGCAATTAAATTCAAAGGATGCTGCTCTTTTTATTTATAAAAAGACTATTTTCGATATTAATAGTGAAAAAAGAACACAGTTTACATTACAAAAAAATAATAAAGAAAAATTAGATTATTTATATTGTTTTTCTGAAATTATGAATGAAATTATAGTATATGTATATGATAATGAAAATATAAAGGGTGACTTAAAAATGAGTTATATTATGTACATTATTGCGATGTCATCGAAAGTAAAAGATAAAATAATAAAATCAAAAAAATCAATAAATGATAAAATAATTGTGTGTAAAAAAATCATTTATTTTTTTAAATCTATTAAAACGAAAAAAATGAACGATGAATGTAAATATTTAAATATTTGTAACATTTTTACAAAAAAAGCATTATCGTCAAAAAATAATATAACTATAGAAAAAATAGATAAAAAATTTATAGATAAAGACTTTGATAATATTTTAAACTCTTATACCCCATTAAAGTTTATAAATTGGCTACTCAATATTTAAGGACTGCTCAACAATATCTGGATCAACAATATCTAGTTTTATAATTTTTTTTCTAAGTTTTTTACTAGGTTTTTTTTTCTGAGTAGTATTAATACTAACAAATATATCATTAAATTCTTTTTTAAGAATTTTTTTAATAAATTCATATGTAACATTTAATATGTATTTATTACAATTCCCAACAACAAGTACACTTCCTGTTCTAAAAATCATAAAGGATATTTTTCTCCATCCAGATTTTTTATCTTTAACTACTTCTTTTCCGTCTTTTCCGTCTTTTCCGTCTTTTCCGTCTTTTCCGTCTTTTCCTTTTTTTTCGTCTTCTTCTTCATCTCCTTTCATGTGTATGCCATCGTGTTCTTTATTTTTTAAATTATAATAAAATAAACATTGTATACCGGGATAAGAGCATGGATCATAAGAAGCCTGAATATTATAGTCATATTTTAGTTTTTGAAATAATTTAAACCGATCCAAATAATATCTACATGTAAAATTAGAATTAATGAGAACCGTATCGACGTCATCAGCATTATAACTCACTTTTGTATCAATAAATGGTTGAATAATAGTAATAAGATTATCAAGTGTTACGGTAAGAAGTTCGTCATATTGAATACCTGGAATTTCTAATTTACCAGTATTAAATATTTTTACATGTACTTCTCTAAATCGATCTCTATAAAATATTCTAAGAATAAGTGCAAAGCAATTATAAAAGGCACCCTTTTTCTTTTTTCGGTAACTAACAATATCTTTTTCACATAACCCAATATCTATTTTTTTAACATCTTTAAATTTTTTACTATTTTTTATATAGGATAACTTGGTCACAAAAACATTTTTTTGTTTCGATACAATTTTATCAAGTATATCGGTTTCTTCTTGACTATTACTGTTTGTTTTAATACTTTTTTTTATAATACCGTTTTTAGGAGAAAAATAATCAATAACTGGGAGAAGCCAAAACACTTTATATAAGTCTATTTTTTGATTTAAATATGCAATTTTGGTTTGTGTAGAAATGTAAATGTCACTACATTCTGGTACTTTTATGTGAGAAATTTTTTCTTTGGGCGGAGATAATTCAACTTTACTCTTTATATTGGAATTTTGATTATCTTTAAAATGCAACCATTCATTATCTATTGACATATATACTTTTTAAAGTAACTTAAACATTCTTTAAGTTACTTTTCAATTTTATATTTGTTGTTAATTTATAATTTAGGTATTGATATAATTAAATTTATAATTATGGGTTTATAATTAAATTATTTTATTATGCATATATATATATTATCACAATGCTTTCTTATAGTGAAAAGCATATCAACGGGTCTAAACCCATTAAGAAATCTGTACAACAAACAACTGAAATTTCATCTGTTATACAAGAATATTGCTTGAAGAGAGGTCAATTTAATCCCAAAAAAACATCCCCCAATCGTTTTTGTAATAAACTAGAATATAGAATGAAATCATATTATAATACATTATATACTCTGTCTAGTTCCCCACCTAAATAATTAAACAAATAATCTTCATTAGAGTTTTGATTATGTACAATAAATTTAAATGCTATGATGTTATGATGTGTGAGGATATTAATTTTATTTTTAAGTAGAAAACAAATATAACTAATAATTATTTCTTTTTTTCTTATATTTTGTTTTTCGCATATTTGATTTAAATATTTTAAAATATTTTTTTTTTTTGATAATTTTTTATGAATATTTTCAAAAAATGTAGTAGATAATATTTTCAGGTTTTTATCTATATTTTGATAGTTTGATTGTAAAAAATTAATCATACTTCTTATGTCAGAACTAAATTTATTTTGAATAAATTCTAATTGTTTTTGACTAATACTTAGTTTTTCTTCTTTTACGATATTTTTCAAAAATACATAAATTTCTTTTTTGGGAAGTTGGGAAAAACGTAATCGAATAAATTCATTTTGTAAAGAATAATCAAGACGACTTATGTAGTTACAGATTAAACAAAACCTGATTTTATCATTATATTGCTGTATTAAATATTTTAAGGCTTGTTGTGCATTTTTAGTCATATAATCTACTTCATCTAAAATTATAAATTTTATTCCTGTGGTAAAAAGGGTTTTGGTATTTACAAAAGTGTTAATTTGATTTCTAATAACATCAATACCTCGTTCGTCACTGGCGTTTAGGTGTATGATCAATCCTTTATTTTTTTGATTATATTTATCTTGATACTTATTTATTAAATTAATGATTGTTGTAGTTTTTCCTGTACCAGGTGGTCCATAAAAAATTAAGTTTGGTATATTATTTTGTGAAATAATATTTTCGAAAATTTGTCTATTTATAGGATCTAATACAATATTATCAAAACTAGTTGGTCTATATTTTTCTATCCAAGGTATATTCATTACAATATGATTTTATCTAATTTTAAAATACTTTTATCTCAATAATATATATTATGTCGTATAAGTCTCAAAAACAGCAATCAAGAATGAGAAAATCAGATAGTACTGGAAAAACTGCCTATTTAACTGTAGGACGTTGGCAACCCCCACACAAAGGACATGCTGTATTAATACAAAAAACATTACAATTGGCACAAGATAATGATGGACATGCGTATGTTTTTATTTGTTCAAAAGAACCATCGAGAGAAGATGAATGGTTAAAAAATGTATCTAAAATAGATTTTAAAAAAATCCAACAAGAATATAAATTTAAAAATCCAGTTAGTCTTACAGACAGACTTTATTATCTTCAAAAAATGTTTCCATCTAATAAAGGTTTCTCTCCAGATATATTTGATTTTTTGTTAGGAGAATATGGATGGGAAAAAATAACAAAAGGAGATATACGGGGAACATTAGTATCGCCATATAGACATGGCTCTTTCTCAGTTGATTTAGTATCCTATTTAAAAAAATTAAATTATTCAGAAGTAAAATTAATTGTAGGCAGTGATAGAATAGAGGCATTTAGAAAATATAACCCAGATATTGAAATTATTCAAGCAGGTAAGGATAGAGGCATAGTTGGAGAAAAGAAGTTAGATCAACAATCAGTGTCTCCTAGTGATGATGTAGGTGTGATTTCATATAAGATTAAGAATGAAAATAAAAAGAAATTTAATGCACCGACATTGCGAAGATTAGAACGTTCATTGAGTGACGAAAATTTAATACAGGATCCACAACCTCGAGATGCGGTAGAAATTTCGGGTAGTCGAATGAGAGAGTACGCAAGAACGGGAAATACAAGAAAATTTGTGGAAGGAAGTGCTATTGGAGATATGACCTATCAAGATTGTCTTGATTTAATGCAAGATGTAAGAGAAGGGATGAAACTTGAACTTAAGTTGGGTCCCCGAACAAAACATCATATAGAGGTAGATCCCCAAGAACATAGTATAGGAGTAATGCGTAAATATTCTCAAGCAAGATATGATGCCGATAAATTTCACGGTGACGCTCAGGGTTTTGTACTAAAAGGTGGCACAAACTTTTTGAAAAAAGTTTATAAAAACAAAACGAGAAAATTAAATAAACGATCCCCCAAAAGATCCCCCAAAAGATCCCGACGAGGAGGGGACTATTCAAAATTAGCAAAGAAAACAATAATAAAGAATGCGTCAAATTATCCCATAATACATATAGCAACTAAAGAAACATATGATCCCGCTACTTTATTAAGAAAATCTAGAAGTCGAAAAACCTATTCAAGTAAACATCCGGGAAAAGGTGGAAGACGAACTAGAAGACGAACTAGAAGAAGAACTAGGAGAAGAACTAGGAGAAGAACTATGAGAAAAACTAGGAGAAAAACTAGGAGAAAAACTAGGAGAAAAACTAGGAGAAGAACTAGGAGAAAATAAAACATTACTATCCTATAAATTGAATAATAATTTAGAGTTAAAATTATTATTAAATATAAAATGGGGTATCTTAAAATAATATTAGGATCAATGTTTGCCGGTAAAACAACTGAACTTATTAAAGAATACAATAGGCATAATGCGTGTGGTATACAGTGTTGTTTTATTAATCACATGTATGACGACCGATATGATTCTGGTACCAAAAAAACAAAAACACATAATCAATCGGAAATTTTAAATGATTATAGTGTTAATAAACTAGGGCAAATATTTAATAAAGAATCTTTATTATTTGGAAATACAGATTATGATGTATATTTTATTAACGAGGGGCAGTTTTTCAATGATCTTTATGAATGGGTAGATTGGTTAGTAAACATGAAAAATAAAAAGGTATATGTGTGTGGATTGGACGGTGATTACAAACGAAAGAAATTTGGTTCTTTATTAGATATCATACCACTGTGCGACGATATTGTTAAAATCAAGGCCTTATGCAATGATTGTAAAAAGTCCGATGGATTATTTACATACCGGCTGAGCGATGAAACCGAACAACTGTTAGTTGGTACAACAAATTATTGTTCTTTGTGTAGAAACTGCTATAATACTCGACAACAAAAATTACATGACTCGTCATGCCTATTCAATGAAATATTGTGATTTAATTTGTCAAACTGAAGAATTTGTACATATGCAAAATATTGCTAGTAGAAAATATTTTAATGAAAAATATTTTCTGTTAAATTTCTAAATGTTGGTTTCCAAGTTTTCATAATGGGACTATGTTTTTTCTCGTATTTTATTGTCTAATGTTTATGGGATCATTATTATAGACCTGTCTCCGGCTCCGGCTCTGGTTCAGGCTCCGGCTCTGGTTCAGGCTCCGGCTCCGGCTCTGGTTCTGGTGGTATTAAACTTCCTAATGTTGTATTATCATTCACCATGGCACCCCAATTTTTTAAAACATAGTTAAGTATTTGTAAATCTATTGAAATTCGTGTTATCTTTTGCCCCGAATTGTACCTATACCAGTAAGTATAATATGTATCTACTGTGGTGGGATTAAAAGTATCGCTATGAATAGTATTGTATTCAGTATCAATTCCAGATCCAGTAAACATACCGTTCATACCGGTAACCTTGTTCACGTTCCAGTTACCAATGTATTCTTTGAATTTAGTCGCACCATTAAACATGTTACTCATATTAGTAACATTGCTAGTGGTAGACGTATTACCAATGGTTGTTCTTTGCCATAATCCAATGGTTTGGTTAAAAACAGTCGCCCCCTTAAACATACTAGTCATATTAGTAACTTTGTTTGTAACCCAACCACCAATGTCTTGGTTAAAAGCAGCCGCGCCATTAAACATGTTACTCATATTAATAACATTGCTAGTGGTAGACGTATTACCAATGGTTGTTCTTTGCCATAATCCAATGTCTTGGTTAAAAACTGCCGCCCCATTAAACATATTATTCATATCAGTAACGTTGCTTGTATTCCAACCACTAATGTCTTGGTTAAAAGCAGCCGCCCCATAAAACATATTATTCATATTAATAACATTGCTAGTGGTAGACGTATTACCAATGGTTGTTCTTTGCCATAATCCAATGTCTTGGTTAAAAACTGCCGCCCCATTAAACATATAACTCATATTAGTAACGTTGCTTGTATTCCAATCACCAATGTCTTGGTTAAAAGCAGTCGCACCATAAAACATACCATTCATATTAGTAACACTGCTTGTATCCCAACTAATGGGTTTGTTGAAAGCAGCCGCACTAGTAAACATCTGCACCATATTAGTAACACTGCCTGTATTCCAACCACCAATGGGTTTGTTGAAAACAGCCGCACCATTAAACATAAAACCCATATTAGTAACACTGCTTGTATCCCAACCACCAATGGGTTTGTTGAAAACAGCCGCACCATTAAACATATTACTCATATCTTCAACACTGCTTGTATCCCAATCACCAATGTCTTGGTTAAAAGTAGAACTTTGAGAATTCGAATATACAGAAAACAATTCGCTCATATCAGTGACCTTGCGTGTGCGCCACTGCCCAATCTCACCATATAATTTATTATCCCCGTCAGGAGAAAAAGTCGCGGAATTTGAAATCCATTGGTCTACAGCCCATTTAATAGATCCGGTTACAGAAACTCCTTCATTTGTAAGGACAAGTGGCCAGTTGTACGTCGACCATTGTGCGGCGATGGGTGTGGTAGGAATGTTATAAGGTGCTATTGCCAGACCAGAACCACCAAACATATTATCCATAGTAACACTGTCTGTATTCCAATCACTAATGTCTTGGTTAAAAGCAGCCGCACCATAAAACATACTAGTCATATTAGTAACTTTGTTTGTTTCCCAATCACCAATGTCTTTGTTGAAAACAGCCGCACCATTAAACATATTATCCATATTAGTAACATTGCCAATGGTAGACATATTACCCACGGTTGGTCTTTGCCATAATCCAATGTCTTGGTTAAAAGCAGTCGCCCCATAAAACATATAACTCATATTAGTAACTTTGTTTGTAACCCAACCACCAATGGTTTGGTTAAAAGCAGCCGCGCCATTAAACATGTTACTCATATTAATAACATTGCTAGTGGTAGACGTATTACCAATGGTTGTTCTTTGCCATAATCCAATGGTTTGGTTAAAAACAGTCGCCCCATTAAACATATAACTCATATCAGTAACAATGCTTGTATTCCAACCACTAATGTCTTGGTTAAAAGCAGCCGCGCCATTAAACATGTTACTCATATTAATAACATTGCCAATGGTAGACATATTACCCACGGTTGGTCTTTCCCATAATCCAATGTCTTGGTTGAAAACAGCCGCACCACTAAACATATTATTCATATCAGTAACTTTGTTTGTAACCCAACCACCAATGGGTTGGTTGAAATCAGTCGCACCATTAAACATGTTACTCATATTAATAACATTGCTAGTGGTAGACGTATTACCAATGGTTGTTCTTTGCCATAATCCAATGTCTTGGTTAAAAACTGCCGCCCCATTAAACATATTATTCATATCGGTAACGTTGCTTGTATTCCAACCACTAATGTCTTGGTTAAAAACTGCCGCCTCATTAAACATATAACTCATATTAGTAACGTTGCTTGTATTCCAATCACCAATGTCTTGCTTAAAAGCAGCC
>Ga0209709_10002824_pt1 | contig 14778 bp, 11 predicted proteins | sample ArcticOcean_MG_C_2_FD_187435 | JGI IMG/M metagenome (GOLD analysis project Ga0209709, IMG submission 187435) | Marine microbial communities from western Arctic Ocean - ArcticOcean_MG_CB4_136 (SPAdes) (version 2) | ecosystem: Environmental > Aquatic > Marine > Oceanic | place: Arctic Ocean... | reverse complement strand
ATTAATATGAATATTTCATCTTATAAATTCCTAAAAATAAATTTAATGATAATAGTTTAGAATTTAATGATTATGATTTTGAAATTATGAGAATTAATGCTAGAGATACATAAGATCATATATTTTAGAAATATGTTATCTGGTATATAAAGTTATAAAATAATTATAAAATAAAGAATGTTTAAAAATAAAACAATTTTAATAACAGGTGGTACAGGTTCTTTTGGAAAAAGTTTTCTTAAACACCTAATTCATAACTATAAAGATTTTAAAAAGATAATAATTTTCAGTAGAGATGAGCTGAAGCAATTTGAAATGGCAACAACATTTAGTGAAAAGAAATACCCTTTTATTAGATACTTTATCGGTGATATACGAGATTTAAGTAGGCTAAAACGAGCCCTAGAAGATGTTGATTATGTTATACATGCAGCAGCACTAAAGCAAGTCGAGGCAGCTGAATATAACCCATTTGAAGTAATTAAAACCAATGTTATTGGAGCTCAGAATATAATTGAAGCCTGCTTAGACTCACCAAATGTAAAAAAAATAGTGGCTCTTTCTACAGATAAAGCAGTCTCTCCAGTTAACCTATACGGTGCCACGAAACTTTGTTCAGACAAACTTTTTATATCTGCAAATAATATAGTTGGGAAAAAAAATAAAATATTTAGTGTCGTTAGATATGGAAATGTTATGGGTAGTAGAGGCTCAGTAATTCCAGAATTTATTAAACAAAAAGAAACAGGAGTAATAAAAATCACAGATCCTGCAATGACAAGATTTAGTATTACCATGTCAGAAAGTATTAAATTAGTTATATACGCGTTAGATAAATCTATAGGTGGAGAAATTTTTGTTCCTAAAATTCCGTCTTATAAAATTACTACTTTAGCTGAAGCTATTTCTGATAAAGCAAAAATAAATATTATAGGTATCAGGCCAGGAGAAAAAATACATGAAGAATTAATATCTGTTAATGAGGCGGTTAATACCGTAGATATAGGAAAGTATTATGTAATTTTAAGCCCTTCTATACTTTCTACATCTCTTTATGAAATGTATTTAAAACAAAAAAATGTAAAAAAAATCGATAAAAACTTTCAATATTCTTCAGAAACAAATCCTAATTTCTTAAATGTAAGTGAGATAAGAAAACTTTTAAAAACTAACACTTAAAATTTAATGAAGATAATTCTTGGTTCTGCTAATTTTAGCAGTAAGTATGGGTTAAATAAATACAAAATATCATCCCACTCAGAGCTAAAAAAAATTGTAAACTATTGTAAAAAAAAGGGTATCAAGAGTATTGATGATGCACTTTCCTATGGAAATACTAAAAATGTTTTTAAAGGAATTGATACTCAAGGTTTAAAATTTATTTCTAAAATTAAATTACCAAAAAATTATAAGTCGATAAAAAACTTAAAATTATATTTTTTGAACATTATTAAGGAGTCACTAAAGTTAACAGGAAAGAAAAGATACTCATGTTTATTGGCTCATGAAGTAAGCTTAGATCAAAAAAAAAATATTTTATTATTAGGTGTATTAAACTTTATAAAAAAAAAAAAATTAACTAATAAAATAGGAATTTCGGCATATAACCCTAAGGAAGTTTATTCAATCTTGAATTTATCTAAACTAGATGTTGTTCAGGTCCCTTTTAATATATTTGATAAACGGTTAATTAGTAGTGGACTAATTAATACATTGATAAAGAAAAAAATTGAGATTCAAATAAGATCTGTTTTTTTACAAGGTGCTCTTCTTACAAAAAAAACTCCTACTAAACTAAAAAAATATGACAGAACTTTTAATGATTGGCAAAAATGGTGCCTAAGAGAAAAACTAAATAAAGTTAGAGCATGCCTTCATTATGTGAAAAAATTTACTAAAATTAAATCAATAATAGTAGGAATAAATGATATTAAACAATTAAAAGAGATTGTGAAAATCTTAGGAGAAAAAACTATCAATATAAGTTATTGCAGTATTTTAAAAAATGATAAAATAATTGATCCTAGAAAATGGTAAAAAATCAATATAAATTTGCGTAAATATTACTTCAAAACTATTATTCGTTGTAATATTTTTAAATGATCCACTCACAAGTCTATTAACCATGTGAATAATCAACAAAAAATAAATTTTATGTTTTTGAGAATTTTATAGTGTATTTTTGGAGATCCCCCTACTCTTGAGTGCCTACTTTTTTTAGTTTCGATACTATAATTAAATATCTTATGATTTGTCTGTTTTATAAAAAATGTAAGATCGACTAGGAAATGATTGTTATTTATTCTTTTTATAAATTTTTTTATTGTACTTACTTTATATGCTTTAAAACCTGTTATTGGGTCTTTAATACCAAATCTAAAATAGAAACAAAGAGACAATATATACTCGGACCATCTATTCATGTTTTTTCTATTACAAACTAACAAATCAAAATCATTGTTATTTAGTATTTTAATTAATCTTAATAGATCGCTCACCTTATGCTGTCCATCAGCATCAAATGTTATTATGTACTTAATTTTTTTATTAGGGATTATTTTACGAAAGCCATTTATTATATTTCCTTCATAACCAAGATTTTTTTTATTTCTAATAAAATTTATTTTATTTCTTTTTAACCAATTGTTAGACCTATCTTTTGAACAATCATCCAGTACTAAAAACTTAATCTTATATTTTATTAATTTTTTACAAATAATTTTTAAAGAGTTTAATTCGTTAAATGAAGGTATTAGTATTATTTTATCAGTTTCCAATTTATTTCTTCATGTTTTTTAATATTTGTCTTAGCTTTTTTACCGAGCACTTCTGTTGTGCGATAGGGTTGCATTCCATTTTTTGACATAGGTCTAAGACATACTAAATCTTTTTTTTTAATAACTTGACCTTTAAGAATTTGTACACCTGCTCTTATTGATCTTTGTTGAACTATCATTGCATTTATCTCATTTTTCTCAACTTTTTTAATTCCATCACCTAGCGTATTCTCTAATTCTCTAGTTGCCATAATCATTTTCCTCCAGGTTTTTGGGTTCATTGCAAAGTGGTGATCTGGTCCTTTTCCTTTATTATTATCTGTGAAGTGTTTTTCAATAACTTTTGCACCTTTTGCTATAGCACCCAAGACTGCAATATGGCCAAAAGTATGGTCGCTTAAACCAATAATTATTTTATCTTTAAACTTTTTTTTAAACTGATCGATAACGTTTAAATTTATATATTTAGGATTACTTTTATCACCAGTATAATTAGTATTACATTGCATTATAACTATTTTTTTATTAAATTTAGAAATCTGTTTATAAGCTCTTTCTACATCTTTCATATCCGAAGCACCTGTTGCTATTATTGTAGGTTTATTTTTTTTTGAAATTTTTGAAATGATTTCTGGCCAAGTTATATCTCCTGAACCAATTTTATATGCACATATATATTTATTTAGTTGGTCGACATAATCTAAGTCATAGGGGGAAGTCATGAAGTCTACATTAAATTTTTTACATGTTTTTTTTAATTCAATGGTCCAATTTAGATTTATACTTGCTTTCTTATAAACATCAAAAACATCTGTTTTCCAATTTGATTGATGGGTTTTAATCTTTAATTTTTTAAACCCGTAGTCGCTAACTATAGTTTCTGCCTTAAAATGTTGAAATTTTGCAGCGTTAGCTCCTGCTTTTGCACATAGTTCTATTAGTTTTTTTGCCCTCTCCAAGTTACCATCATGATTGGCACCAATATCTGCTATAAAGTAAGTTGGGCAGTTGTCACCGATAAAAGTTTGATTAATTTTTAATTTCATTTATTTTATTTATACTCTTTGGTTATTAAATTAATTTCATAATCAAAACTTTTTAACACAACATTGAATTTATTTTCAAAAGATTTAACATTCATTCTCATATCTAATGGTCTTTTAGCTAATAACATCTTTTTTTTATAATCAACAAATTTGAGTAGTTTACTGTTTAACTTTAATTTTCTTGCAAACTTTAAAGCAAATTTGGCTTTACTAAAACCATTTTTTGATCCAAGATTGTAAATACCGGTGATTTTCCTCTTAATTATTAAGTCTATATATTTACATAGTGTCTCTATATTTAAGGGAGAGAATTTGACATTTTTGAACACATTTATTTTTTTATTTTTTTTTAGAGAGAGATAAATCCAATCTGAAAGACTCTTGCTTTTAGTTAATGATTTTCCTAGAAAATTAGTTCTTATAACGCATCCATTTATCCTTTTTACATATTTTTCTCCTTCTAATTTTGTTTTAGCATAAATGTTCTTAGGATTTGTCTTACTTTCTTTGTGAGGGCCTTTTCCTGAATAAACTTGATCAGTTGAAATATGTAAAAAAAAAATTTTATCTACTAATCCTGCTTTCTCGACTCCTTGTATTAAATCTTTAACCACTAAATTGTTAATTTTATTTGCTTCTATTTCTTTTTTTTCGCAAAAATCAACATCAGTGATTGCTATCAAGTTGATTATAATATCAGGTTTATTTTTTAATAAAATTTTTGAAAAATTATCTTTATTAATTTTTTTTAGAATAATATCGTTTTTTTTGCTTCTTCCACATGTTATAATTTTTTTGTCTTTTTTTAGTGATCTATATAACCGTGATCCTAAAAAACCACTGGCTCCAAACATCATTACGTTCATTTTAATCTATCTTATTTTTTTAAAGTCGTGCTAAATATTTAAAATATATTGTTTGTAACTGTAGTTGTGTGATCTAAACAAGCCTTACATACTCTGTGAGGCTTATTTTGTCTAAATCCATCTCTAATCATTTCCATATTTAATCCATGCCATGCTTCTTTGACAGTTTCATTGTGAATGCTTCCGATGGGAATATTACGTCCAAAAGTGGCACAACAAGGCAATATAGAGCCATCTGAATAAATACTCATTTGTGACCAGGGCTCTCTACAAGAGTATTTTTTTTTATGATCTTTAATTCTATTTATCGTATTAGGTTCTTCACCTAAAGTTTTATACCAATCTTTAATGACTTCTTTTTCGTTCGCTGTATTCATTTCAAAACTAGGTGTGATACTTTTTTGAACTTCGACAGTATCTACAATACCAGTCCACTTTTCTACGAATTTCTGTATTTCAGCTTTATTTTCGTTAACTGCAAGAAAAGAGAGTCTTACTAATGGTAAGTCACGTTTTAATTCAGACCTTAATCTCATAAATCTTAAAATATTATCTTCTAAATTTTTTAACCGGTCTGTTTGATATAGTCTTTTTGCGACAGGGATTCTAATTTTGTCATATGTTTCTTTAGTTGCCCCATCAACAGAAATAAAAAGACGCGTTATAGAGCTATCAAGAATCATTCTTGCATTTTTTTCATTTAATAATGTTCCATTTGTGAATAAAAATACGTCCATGATCTCAGCTTTTTTTGCTCTATCTAAAACTTTATCTATCTTTTTGTAAAGTAGTGGTTCCGAAGCACTTATCATTAAAGAGCTTAATTGATTTTTTTTAAAATCTTCAAATAAGTGATCAAGTATATGGTCATCTAATGTTGATTTTTTTGCATCATTCCTATGCCATTGCTTACAGAATGGACATTCTAAATTGCATCTATTCACAAGCTCCATAACTATTGTATTTGGATAATCAGTTTGTTCGTTAAGGTCTTGGTTTAGAACGTTTCGTTCATATCTTTTTCTATAATCAACAAATCTTTTTCCAAATTTTGAGTAAAGATTATCATAAAGAATTTTTTCTGGATCTATTAAAGCAAATTTTTTTACATTCTCTGGTTCTAGAACCTTAATAGAATCTTTGAGGTCAATTTTAATATTTTCTTTTGAATTACTCATATTTTTAACAGTCTTGATTCTAATTAATATATTAAATTAACTTATACTATATTGATCTGTTGCTAGGCAATATATGCCAAACAATACATCTGTAAAGCATTATTTATTATGTTAAAGAGATGTATTAGAAATTTATAAACTCATTTTTTAATAACAATATCACATTTTTTCCACTTTTTTCTGAATGAAATTGAAAAGCTAATATGTTGTCTTCTTTTACAATACTCGAGTAAACTACTAATGAATTGTTATCACAAATACATAGTCTTATATCCGTGAACTGTATACTTGCTTGTTAATTTCTTATATTTTTTATTTTTGTCTAAAAAATTAATTATCTTTTTTAGTGAAAATAAAGGTGCATCTTTTTTAAAATTACCATAGATAGCCTTACACACTATTAAATCTTCTGGATTATCAATTGTGAGCCTTAAATCTTTTCTAAAGAATTTTTTTGGCCCACTAAACTTTATTAATTTAAATTTTTTACTATTCAATCTTATGTATTTGGTAACATGTTCTTTTGCGTCTCCTTTAGCAAATTTTAAAGATTTTACCATAGAATCTAACGAAAAAATTTCAAAACCAGATCCATCGACAATATTGTCTAAAAATATAGCATCTAATTTAGATTTTTTATAAATAGTTAGCATTTCTTTTATTAGATTGTGATAAATGAATGGACTTTCAGAGGTGACACGAAATATATCATCAGCATTAAATTTTTTGGCAGATAAAATTAACCTTTTAATTACATTATTTTCAGGTCCATAAATAAATTTTATCTTATGGTTTTTGGCTATATCTTCATAAATTAAATTTTCTTTCTTTTCTGCAATAGCTAAAATTATATCATCAAATAAATTAATTTTTTTTAACGTAAGTATTATTTGATCAATAACTCTTATTTCATTTTTTACATCAAGAAATTGTAAAGGCTTTCCGTACAATCTACTACTCTGATTTCTACAAGCTAGAACTGCAACTAATTTACGTTTATTTTTTTTCACTTTATAATTTAAAAAATTTCAAATATTTTTATATGGGATATTGATTTTAGTTAATCTATATTAAATTATCTGTGAAATCAAAATTATAGCTTAAAATCATAGTAATGGTGGGACTGGTTGGTTATGCTCCAACTACCCCTGCAATGTCAATGCAGTACTCTACTATTGAGCTACAGTCCCTTTGAAATTTTAACTTTCTAAAAAGCTTTTTAACTGTTTGGATCTACTTGGGTGTTTTAGTTTTCTTAATGCTTTTGCCTCTATCTGTCTGATACGCTCTCTCGTTACAGAAAATTGTAAACCTACCTCTTCAAGAGTATGATCTGTGTTCATACCAACACCAAATCTCATTCTTAAAACTCTCTCTTCTCTTGGTGTCAAAGTTGATAAGATTTTTGTTGTTGCTTCACTTAGGTTTGATTTAATTGCCTGCTCTAAAGGTGCAAGTGCTTTTGTATCCTCAATAAAATCTCCTAAACTGCTATCCTCTTCATCTCCAACAGGTTTTTCAAGAGAGACGGGTTCTTTTGAGATTTTCAGAACTTTTCTTACCTTGTCTAATGGCATTCTTAATTTTTGTGCTAATTCTTCTGGAGTTGCCTCTCTACCAAATTCACTCAAAATTAATCTTTGTGTTCTAACAATCTTATTAATTGTTTCAATCATGTGAACTGGAATTCTAATGGTCCTCGCTTGGTCTGCAATAGATCTGGTTATGGCTTGTCTTATCCACCAAGTAGCATATGTCGAAAACTTATACCCTCTTCTATATTCGAATTTGTCAACAGCTTTCATAAGACCAATATTTCCTTCTTGAATAAGGTCTAAAAATTGGAGACCTCTATTTGTATATTTTTTAGCAATTGAAATTACTAACCTTAGGTTGGCCTCAACCATTTCTTTCTTAGCTACTCTAGATTCTTTTTCTCCTTTTTGAACTCTGCTAACTATTTTTTTAAAGTCTGTAACAGATATTCCTAGCTTATGACTTATTTCTATTAATCTCTCTCTAATATTCTTAAATTCATCTTTATTTTTTGAAAAGAATTGTTTCCACATTGGATTGGTATCAAGAAATTTTTTAAGATTTGGATTAATTTCATTACCAATATAAAACTTGATAAATTCATTTCTTGGTATTTTTTGATCCATTGCTAATCTTAAAAGATTTCCTTCTAGCGAAACAATTTTTTTATTTTCTACATAGTGTTTTTGAACTAATTCTTCTAATACAGATGGAGATAATTGGAGTGATTTAATATTTTCCAAAACAGCTTTTACAATTTTTTCATACCCTTTTTCTTTTGCAGCAGAAAAAATTACTGAATTTAAAATATTATCTAGTTTTTCTTTTTGATATTTGCTTAATTTTCCATATTCTTTTGTAAGAGTATTAATCGTTTTTAAAATTTTTGGTCTTATCTCTGTTTCCATTGCAGCAAGTGTTGGATTAAACTCATCATCATCACTACTGCTTGAACTTTCATTATTTTTATCTATTTCGCCTGAATTTCTTTGTTTAGCACTTGGTCCAGTACTTTCATCTTCCATGTAATTAGTATCAATATCTATAATCTCTCGAACTAAAATTTCATCTTTTTGAAGTTTTTCATCCCATTCAAAAAACTGTTGCGCAGTAATAGGGCTTTGTGCTAATGCAATTAACATTACATCTTTTCCAGCCTCTATTCTTTTTGCAATTGCAATTTCACCTTCACGAGATAGAAGCTCCACTCCTCCCATCTCTCTCAAATACATTCTTATTGGATCATCACTCTTTTCAATAGTTTTACCTGTTTCTGTAGATGAGTTTTCTTTTTTTCTTAAAATTTTAAAATCAGATTTTTTTTCTACTAAAACAACACTCTCATCTAGAGCATGCATAAATGCTTGTTCTAAATTTTCATCAGATAGATTTCTTTTTCCTAAAGATTTATTAAGCTCATCAAAAGTTATAAAACCTCTATGAGTTCCACGACCCATGAGCCTAGCAAATGATTTTGTAATTATTCGTTCCACAATAGTATATTTGAGATGACTTATATAAGCGCAATTTCAAAAAAATCCATGTATTTTTTGAAAGTTTTAATTGATGTTTTTCTCTTTTTTAAGCTCTCTTATTTCATTAAATGTACTTTCGCTCAGATCCCTAGAAAATTTCGATTCTAGTTCCTCGATTCTATACTCTAAATCATAGTTTTTAAGATCTTTAGAAATTTCCTCTAATAATTCAAATATTTTGCCTTGATTATTTTGATTGGTGTTTAGAATATATTTAATTGCTGCAAATTTAAAGATTTTATCGACTAATTGTGAATCGATTGGAATTTCCTGAAGGGTAAGTTTTTCACCACTTTTTAATTTTATTATTAGTGTTTCAAAAATTAATTTATTTTCATTACTAAATAATTTTATGTTTTCAATCAAATGAATGTTTTCTTGAAATATATCTAGATTATTCATTATTAAATAAAGTAATGAAAACTCTTTAAGCTCCACTCCACTTAACAACTTACTTTCATTAAAGTGTTTCTGGGTAGATTGTAATGATTTGATTTTTTTAGTATAAAATTGTTTTTTTCCAATGTTGCTGTGTGGTGTTAATGTTGATATTTTTTCCAAGAAAAATTCAAGTACATATTTTTTAATAAAATCATCTTTAATCGTTCGAGCAATGGATCTTAGTTTTTTTTCAAAAATTGCCATAGATGAAGGATTATTATCAGTCTGATTTTTGTAGTGATTAAAAATAAATTGATGAATTGAAATTTTTGCTTGTTTTGTAAAATCAATAAAATTTGCTTTACCATTTTTATTAGCATAACTATCTGGATCTTCACCATCTGGTAAAAATAAAAATGAAATCTGTTTTTCTGGTTGTAATTCTTTAATTGAATTTTCTGCAGCCCTAAGTGCTGCGTTATATCCACTCTCATCACCATCAAAACAAATAATTATGTCTTCAAAAAATTGGTTTAGTATTAAAATTTGTTTGTCTGTTAAGGATGTGCCTAAGTTTGCAACTACATTTTCAATTCCATTTTTACTCAAACTAACAACATCCATATAGCCCTCTACAAGATACACGTGATCAATTTTATTAGATAATTTTCTAGCTAGATCTAAGTTATATAAGTTAGAACCTTTTTTAAAAAAAGGTGTTTCTGGTGAATTAATATATTTTGCCATATAACTATTTTCTTGAATCGTTCTTCCTCCCAATCCGATTGGCTGACCTGAAATGTTATTAATTGGAAATATAATTCTATCTCTAAATCTCTCCACATATGTATTTTTTTTTTCATCTAAATAGAAAAGCCCACTATCAATTAAAACTTTTTCACTAAAATCATTTTTTAACTTTTCATAAAAGTTTGCATTTCTTTCAACAAATCCAATTTTAAAATTTTTGACTTCATTTTTGCCAAGGTTTCTTTTTTTTAAATAATCTCTAGCAACAGTTAAGCTTTCATTTTTTAAAATTTCATCGTGATAAAACTGAACATACTGATTATAAATGGAGCAATATTCTTGCCAGCTTTTTTCTCGTTCTTCATCCTGTTTTGAAAATGTGTAAGGTCTCATTCCTGCAAGATTTGATAAGGACTTTACAGCCTCTCCAAATTTTAAATTTTGTGTTTTCATAACAAAATCAAAAATATTTCCATGTTCTGAGGTTGCAAAACAGTGGTAAAATTCCTTTTCATCATTGACTGTAAACGATGGTGTTTTCTCTGTTTTAAATGGAGACAGCCCTACAAATTCTTTGCCTCTTTTTTTTAAGCTAACAGATTTTGAAACTACTGTTGAAACCTTTAAACGAGTTTTAATTTCATCTAAATACTCTTTGGGATATTTCATTATTTATTTAATAACTCTTTAAGTAAAGGACCAGCTTTCGCAAAATCTAAGTTATCTGGGTACGATTTTTTTAGCTCTCCCATCACTTTACCCATGTCTTTAATAGATACTGCACCTAATTTACATACTATATCAATGCAAATTTTTTTGGTTTCTTCATCATTTAGTTGCTGTGGTAAAAAACTTGATAAAAGATCAAATTCATTTTGCTCTACTTCTAACAGATCTTTCCTGTTATTCTTTGTGTAAATTTCAATTGATTCGATTCTTTGTTTAATCATTTTTTTTAAAAGTTTCTTAACATCATCGTCATCTGTTTCTTTTTTGTTAGCTCCAGAACGATTAAGAATATCCAGGTCTTTAATTGAGGATAGAATTAACCTGTAGGTTGAGATTTCTATCTTATTTTTTGATTTTAAAGAACTTTTGTAGTTTGTTTCTATTGTTTCTTTCAATGTCATAATAATTTTTAATGTACTTCAAAGATAAAATTCTTCAAAAGAAAAATTGTTTTTTTATTATTTTATACTACATCTCTGTTGCGATAATTAAGGTTTTATTGTATTAACCTTTAACTCATGAGTTGTAATTGATCAAAAAAGCAAAAAAAATTAGCTCACACAAAATCTCAAAGATTCATACGGGTATTTTAGTTCTTGAAGATAAAACTATATTTAAAGGTGTTGGTATTGGGTATCAGGGTGCTGCTACTGGTGAGGTTTGTTTCAATACTTCGCTAACTGGATATCAAGAAATTATTTCGGACCCATCTTATGCTGGACAAATAATCAATTTTACCTTTCCTCATATCGGCAACACTGGAACTAACAAAGAAGATTTAGAATCTGATAAAATCTGGACAAAAGGTGTAATTTTTAATTCTGAGATAACAAGCCCTTCAAATTATAGATCTTTGATTGCTCTAGATTTATGGTTAAAAAAAAATAAAATTATAGGGATCACAGGTCTAGATACTAGGGCTTTAACTAAGTCTATTAGAGATAAGGGTGCACCCAAAGGAACTATTTCTTTTTCTAAAAAAGGTAATTTCAATATCAATAAATTAGCGAATGTTACTTCTAAATGGAGTGGGTTAAAAAATTTAGACTTAGCAGAGCAAGTTACAACAAAGAAAAATTACATATGGTCTGGTTTTAAAACTTGGAAAAAAGAAACTGGCTATTTAAGAAACAAAAAATATTCTTTGCACGTGGTAGCAATTGATTATGGTATTAAAAAGAACATCCTAAGGTATTTTTCAGAACTTAATTGTAAGGTAACTGTGGTTTCATGTAAAACTAATGCAAAAGATATACTAAAATTAAAGCCCAATGGTATTTTTTTATCTAATGGTCCAGGTGATCCTGCCGCAACTGGAAAATATGCAATAGAGATTATTGAAGATTTGATCAAAAAAAACTTACCTATTTTTGGTATTTGTCTTGGTCATCAAATACTTGCTTTAACACTTGGTGCAAAAACAAAAAAAATGAAATTAGGTCATAGAGGTGCTAATCATCCGGTTAAAAATTTAATTAAAGATAATGTAGAAATCACTAGTCAAAACCATGGTTTTGAAATTATAAGAGAAACTTTGCCTAAAAGTATTGAGATAACTCACAAATCTTTATTTGATAATTGTATTGAAGGAATTAGATTAAAAAACAAACCTATTTTTTCAGTACAGTATCATCCTGAATCAAATCCAGGACCACAAGATAGTGTCTATTTATTTGAAGAATTTATCAACAATATAAAAAAAAATGCCAAAAAGAAAAGATCTTAAAACTATATTAGTCGTTGGTGCTGGACCCATAATTATTGGTCAAGCATGTGAATTTGATTACTCAGGAACCCAGGCGTGCAAGGCCCTTAAAGACGAGGGTTATAAAGTTATTTTAATTAATTCTAACCCAGCAACTATCATGACAGATCCTGATGTTGCAGATAAAACCTATATTGAGCCTATAACTTTAGAGGTTTTAGAAAAAATTCTAAAGAAAGAAAAACCAAATGCAATCTTACCAACAATGGGTGGTCAAACCGCTTTGAATTTAGCAATGGAAGCTGAGAAGAAAGGGATTTTAAAGAAATATAAAATTGAACTTATTGGTGCAAATTCTAAAGCAATCTCAAATGCAGAAGATAGAAAAAAATTTAGAAAAAATATGTTGGATATTGGTTTGGACTTACCAAAATCCAAAGTTGTAAATCATTTAAGAGATGCTGCTAAAGCACTTAATCAAATTGGACTTCCTGCAATAATTAGACCTGCTTTTACTTTAGGAGGATTAGGTGGAGGTATTGCAAAAACTGAAAAAGAATATCTAAGAATAGTTAAAGATGGTTTGCACGAATCTCCAGTTAGTCAGATTTTAATAGAAGAATGTCTTGAGGGTTGGAAAGAATTTGAAATGGAAGTCGTCAGAGATAAAAAAGATAACTGTATAATTATTTGTTCAATTGAGAATATTGATCCAATGGGAATTCATACCGGTGACTCGATTACTGTTGCTCCTGCCTTAACCCTTACAGATAAAGAATATCAAGTAATGAGAAATGCATCAATTGCTTGTCTTAGAAAGATTGGAGTAGAGACGGGTGGGTCTAATGTTCAATTTGCAATCAATCCTAAAAACGGGAGAATGGTTATTATTGAAATGAACCCAAGAGTTTCAAGATCTTCAGCTCTAGCATCTAAAGCAACTGGTTTTCCGATTGCAAAAGTTGCTGCTAAATTGGCTGTTGGTTACACTTTAGATGAATTAAAGAATGAAATCACCAAAACAACACCCGCATCTTTTGAACCAAGTATTGATTATGTGGTTACAAAAATTCCAAGATTTACATTTGAAAAATTCTCTACCTCAGAGGCAATACTAGGTACCTCAATGAAATCTGTTGGTGAAGCAATGGCAATTGGTAGAAATTTTAAAGAGTCCTTACAAAAAGCACTAGTTTCTCTTGAAATTGGTTTTTCAGGTTTAGATAGAATTTTTGCATTTAATAAAAAAGAGATCGAAAAAGAATTAAGAAAAAATATTCCTAACAGAATTTTATTAGCTGCAGAAGCGTTTAGAAAAAAAATAAACATTAAAAGAATACACCAACTTTGTAAAATAGACCCTTGGTTCTTAAAACAAATAAAAGAGATCGTTGATGAGGAAAATCAAATACAAAAAAGAGGTCTTCCTAAAGACTATAATGAGTTTAATAGAATTAAATCAATTGGCTTTTCTGATAAAAAACTATCTGAAATAACTAAAATTTCTGAAGATATTGTTAGAAAAAAAAGGACTGCTTTAAAAGTCCTGCCAGTTTATAAAAAAGTAGACACATGTGCTGCTGAATTTAAATCTTTTACTCCTTATATGTATTCAACATATCAAAGAAACTATGCTTTGAATTCAGAATGTGAAGCAGAGCCTTCTTCAAGAAAAAAAATTATAATTTTAGGGGGTGGTCCTAACCGTATTGGTCAAGGTATAGAATTTGATTATTGCTGTTGCCAGGCAAGTTATGCTCTTAAAGATAGTGGTTTTGAAACTATAATGATTAACTGTAACCCAGAAACAGTTTCAACAGATTACGATACAAGTGACAGGCTCTATTTTGAGCCTCTTAAAGAAGAATATATTTATAATATAATTAAAAAAGAACAGCAAAAAGGAAATCTTGTGGGAATCATAGCTCAGTTTGGTGGTCAAACACCAATAAGGCTTGCAAAATTTTTACATGACAACAAGCTTCCAATTCTTGGAACACAGTACATGTCAATAGATTTAGCTGAAGATAGAGATAGATTTAGAAAGTTACTTGATAGATTAAGATTAAAACAAGCTGAGAGTGGTATTGCCAAAACTTACAACCAAGCCATTCAAATTGCTGAGAAAATTGGTCTGCCTTTAATGGTAAGACCTTCTTATGTTCTTGGTGGAAGAGCGATGGAAATTGTTCATGAAAAAAGTCAATTAAAAAACTTTGTGGAAGAGGCATTTAAAGCTGCAGAAGATAATCCGATATTAATAGATAAATTTATT
>Ga0209709_10002823_pt1 | contig 14780 bp, 16 predicted proteins | sample ArcticOcean_MG_C_2_FD_187435 | JGI IMG/M metagenome (GOLD analysis project Ga0209709, IMG submission 187435) | Marine microbial communities from western Arctic Ocean - ArcticOcean_MG_CB4_136 (SPAdes) (version 2) | ecosystem: Environmental > Aquatic > Marine > Oceanic | place: Arctic Ocean... | reverse complement strand
ATATTTAAAAAATTCTGAAAAATATTAAATATAAAGATACCTAAAAATATTAGTAATAAATCTGAAAATGAACAAATTAAACAAACTAAAAATATGTAGTTCTTTTTTAATCCTTGCTCAATAACAAATATATTTTGAGCTCCTAAGGCTAAGATTAAACTCAAACCAGTTACAAAGCCTAGTAATAGAAAACTCATTTATTATTTTAAAATCTTCGAAAATTTTACTATGTCTTTAATTAGTAAATCTGGTTGTTCTAATGCTGCGAAATGTCCACCTTTTGACATTTTAGTTAATTGTTTAACATTGAATATTCGGTCTAAATAAGATTTTGGAGGCCAAGTTGACATTTCGGCAGGAAACATTGCTATACCGGTTGGTATTTCTAATTTTTTAAAATCTTTTGGGAAATATCTGCCTCCCTCTTCTCTTCTACCGTAATAAATCCAAGAAGACGTATTAAATGTTTTAGTTATGACATAGACCATTATATTAGCGATTAAAATATCTTTAGAGTAAACACTTTCTAAATCTTTATTCTTTAAATCAGACCAAAAATACATTTTTTCAAGTATCCAAGCTGCCACTCCTACAGGACTATCCATCATTGCATAACTTAGGGTTTGAGGTTTTGTAGCTTGTTGAGTTCTATAGCCATCTTGCATGATTTGGTCTTTATCAAATTTATTTTGCCATTCTTCTTCTTCTTTCGACTGTGGACCGTTTGGTAAGCGCATTGTTAAACAATTTATATGTATTGCCTTACAAGATTTAGGGTGATCATAACCAAGCCAGTTACAAATTGTTGCTCCCCAATCTCCACCTTGAGCTAAATAATCTTTATACCCAAGATTTTTTATCATCAATTTATTTAGTATTTCTGCCATTTTTCTAGGACCAATAGGTCTTGAAGGTCTGCTAGAAAAACCAAATCCAGGTAAAGATGGAACAATAACATCAAAAGCATCTTCTTTTTTTCCACCAAATTTTTCTGGATGAGCAAGTTTTTCAATAATATGTAAAAATTCTAAAATTGATCCTGGCCATCCGTGCATCAAAAGCAAAGGGGTGGATTTTGAGCTGCTTCCTTTTTCCTGAATAAAATGTATTTCAATACCGTCAATATCTGTTTTAAAATTTGAAAATTTATTTATTTCGCCTTCATGTTTTTGCCAATTAAATTCAGTTATCCAGTAATTAGAAATTTCTTTCATGTACTCAAGGTTGGTCCCATATGCCCAACCTTTGTCGTTAGGCATCTCATGCCATGGGTAATGTTTTACTTTATTATAAATTTCCTTAAGAATGCTGTCTGAAACATTCAATTTAAATGGCTTGATCATTAATTTTATGAGTGACTAATCCAAATAGTCTTAGTTTGAAGATATTGATTTAAGGCTTCTGTACCTTGGTCTCTGCTTAAAGAACCAGATTGTTTATAGCCTCCAAAAGGAGTTTTTATATCACCTTCTGAAAAAGTATTAACTGAAACAGTTCCACAAGGTAAACTCTTAGCTAAGTGAAATGCTTTGTCAATATCTTGTGTGAACACACTGGCGTGTAATCCGTATTTTGAATTACTTGCTACTTTTAAGGCCTCTTCTGTACTATTTATCGTAAGCACACCCAGAACAGGTCCAAATATTTCCTCTTGAGCAATAGTCATGTTTTCTTTTAAATTATCAAAAAGAGTTGGCTTGGCGTAAAAACCTTTTTGATCCTTGTTTGAAACACCTCCAAATAAAAGTTTAGCACCTTCATCAATACCTTTTTGAATATACCCGTCAACGGTAGCTAAATGTTTTTTTGAAATCATTGATCCCATATTTGAAGAGGGATCCAGGGGATCACCTACTTTAAGCTCTTTTACTTTTTTTGAAACTTTATCTAAAAATTCATCTTTTATTTTACTATGAATGATTTGACGCATATTTGCAGAGCAATTTTGACCGCCATTCCAAAAGGCAGAGTTAATTGCATTGTTAATTAAGTCATCATTTATTTTAGCATCCTCTAGTACTATAAATGGACTTTTGCCACCCATCTCTAGCCCAATAGTTTTTAAATTACTCTCACCTGAGTATTTCATGAATAAACCGCCGACTTCAGTCGAGCCAGTAAAAGAGATTGCATCAACATCGTTATGTCTTCCTAGCGCTTCACCGACATCTCCAAAGCCTGGAACAATATTTAGAACACCGTCTGGTATTCCTGCTTCCTTTGCGATTTGAGCAATCCTTATTGCTGTTAAAGGTGTGTCTTCTGCCGGTTTAATTATGACTGAACAACCTGCGGCTAGTGCTGGAGCCATTTTCCAAACAGCCATCATCAAAGGAAAGTTCCAGGGCACTACTCCCGCGACAACACCTATTGGTTCTTTAACTATTAAACTAGTTAAAGACGGTTCTGTGGGGCCAACTTTACCGAAAACTTTGTCAATTAATTCTCCATACCATTGAAAATGCATTGGAGCATCGTTGGCAACTTCATTAATGCAGTCACCTATTAATTTTCCAGAATCGACACATTCTAAAACTGAATTTTCTATTCCATATTTTCTTAATAGTTCTGCAAATTTTAATAAAACATCTTTTCTAAACTCTGGTGAAGTTCTGGACCACACTCCGCTAGTAAATACTTTTCTTGAAACTTTTACAGCTAAATCAACATCTTTAGAATTACATTTAGCAACAGAGCAAAGCACGTCTCCTGTAGCAGGATTTATTGTTTCAAATTTTTTTCCATCAATAGCATCTACATATTTGCCGTCGATAAAAGCTCTACCTTCATATTTGATTTTTTTGGCTATATCATTGTAGTTTGCTGAGGTCATTATATTGATAAGTTAGTATAAATAATCGATAAATCATAGAAAAATAATGAAAAAAACATCAAAATAAAGACTGTTTTAAACAATATTGAAGGTGTTAATTTAATTTCAAAGTTTCAAAAAATAGCAAAATATAATAAACAAGCATAATGAAAAAAATCTTATTTATAATAATTTCAATTTTTTTAACTAACTCATCCATAGCCTTAGAAAAAACTAAACAAGAAAAAGTCGCTAAATATATTTTGATAAATATGCAAAAAGATTACACATCATGTTATGCGTTTTATAGAATTGCAAGTGAAAGTTTCAAAAAAGGAAATGCAGAAAAATCTATTACCAAAGGTCTTGATAAAAGTGCTGATACAACGCTAAAGTTTTCCTACGACTTAGGTGAAGTTCTAAATTTAAAATTTAAATTTATGACTGAAAATAATATAAAAGAAATAAAAAAATTAGGCACTATTGCAAAAAAAGATTTTAACCAATTAACAAAAAAATATGGAGTGTTGTGCAAAAAGTTAGTTGAAAATCAAAAACAAAGAATTGATTATTGGGAAAATAAAGGAAATAAAAAAATTAAGTGAAGAAAAATTTGTTAAAATCAATAGTGAAAAAAATATTTCTCAAACATGGCCTTTCAAAAATTCATTCTGAAATTTGTGCAAATTATTTAATAAGAGCAGAACTAGTTGAAGCTAAATCTCATGGCTTAGCTAGATTAAAGATGTATTGTGATAGAATTAAAAAAAAATTAATAAATCCAAAACCTAAAATTAAAATAAAAAAAATATCTTCATCTGTATCATATGTTGATGCAGACAATAGCATAGGGTTTGTTTCCGCAAATGTAGGAATTGAGCAGGCAATTAAAAATGCCAAAAAAACTGGCATAGGTTTAGTTGCTGTTAAAAAAAGCGGCCATTACGGTTTGTCTAGTTTTTATGCTGAGCAGGCGGTAAATAAAGGTTTGATGGTTTGGTGCTTTACCAATGCGCCTCCAGCTCTTGCGCCGCATGGAGCTAAAAAAGCTTTGTTTGGAACTAATCCAGTTTGTTTTGGGGCACCAACTGGTAAGGCTCCATTTATTTTAGACATGTCTACATCAATGATTAATCGAGGTAAAATTAGAAGAGCTAGTAAGCTTGGTGAAAAAATTCCTTATGGTGTTGCTATGGATAAAAATGGTAAAATTACAACAAATGCACATCAGGCTCTATTAGGTACTCAATTACCTATTGCGGGTTTTAAGGGCTCAGGATTAGCTTGGATGGTCGACATATTAAGTGGTGTTTTAACTGGTAGTAGTCACGGTGGAGAAACTAAAGATCCTTTTGATGACTTTTCAGGACCTCAAAATATTGGACATTTATTTATTACTATCAATCCTAAAATTTTTATTGGAAAAAATTATCTGAAACAAATACAAAAAAATATTCGTTTAGTAAAAAACCTTCCAAAAGTAAAAGGTTTTTCAGATATACTTTACCCAGGTGAAAGAAAAAATAATACCTATAAAAAAAACTTAAAAAAAGATATATCTATTCCTTCACTAATATTGGATGAAATAAAAAAATTAAATGTTATCTAAAAAAGAAATAATCTGTCCAGAAAATCTTATAAAAATTGCTAAATCAAAAGGTAAGATAAAAGCAGTTATTGTTAACGCCGGAAAATTAATAGTAATGGAGGCAACAAAACAAGCTGTAGATATGAAATTAATTGAACCCGTGTTTGTAGGAGACAAAATATTAATAAACAAATATGCTTCTCAATTGAAATGGAATATATCAGAGTATGAAATCATTAATGAAACCGATGAAAATAGCACCGCACCTATAGCGGCTAAATTAGCAAGTGACGGAAAAATAAATATTGTCGTCAAAGGTCACATTCATACTGATATTTTAATGAAAGCTATTTTAAAAAGAGACCTAAATTTAATTGGCAAAAAAAGATTGAGTCATGTCTGGCACATGACATTAGATAGAAATGACAAACCTTTTATCATTACAGACGGAGCTTTAAATGTTCTGCCAAAACTAGAGACCAAAATGCATATTTTAAAAAATTCTATCGATTTTGCAAAACGGATAGGAATAAATAGACCTAAAATATCAATTCTATCTGCAACAGAAGAGGTTTTAGAAAGCATGCCTAGCTCAATAGAAGCAAATGAAATAACTATAAAGGCGAAAGAAGAGGGTTTGGATGCAGATATTTTTGGTCCAATGGCTTTTGATAACTCTGTATCAAAAGCGGCGGCATTAATTAAAGGCATTAATAATAGTGTTGCTGGTAGAGCCGATATTCTTTTAGTTCCAAATGTTGAAGCAGGTAATGCATTGGTTAAAATGATGATTTATTTTATTGGAGCCTGTGCAGCTGGTGTTGTTATTGGTGGAAAAGTTCCTATTGTAATCACAAGTAGAGCTGATGACACTCAAGCGAGATTGGCATCTATAGCCGCTGCTATAGTAGCTTTATAATGAATCTAAATCAAAAAAAATTTTATATGGATAGAAAGATGTGTAGACTTGTTGCATTTCAAAGAAATGAACTTTTTACTGACCATGAGAAAAAAATAAGAAAAACTTTTGGAAGATTGCTTTTTACAAAATTTTTTTCTTATTTCATAAACAAAAAAAATATTGAAAAAAAATATTTTGATATAATGCTAAAAGAGTACAAGACAATACAAAATTTTATTCCAGCAAAATCTAATAAGATATTGTCTATAGGGGCTGGATTGGGGGGGTTGGAAGCAATTTTTAATAAAAAGTTTTTAGATTTAAATTTTTATCTAATTGAAAAAGACTATGTAAGTAAAAAAATTATTTATGGGTGGGATATTAAAAACAATGAAGCTTATAATGATTTGACTTTGACTAAAAATTTTATGAAATTAAATGGTATATCTGAAGAAAAAATTAAATTATTTAATTTCGACAAGGATAAACTGCCAGATGAAAAATTTAATTTAATTATATCTCTGTATTCCTTGGAATATCATTATCAACTTGAAGTTTATTTAGATTATTTTAAAAAAGTTAGCACAGAATCATCAATTTTTATCTTCGACACAGTAAACCCCCTTAGAATGAAGTCTTTATTTAAAGAGGTAAATGTAATATTCGAACCGAGCGATAGTAGTCATAATTCAAAAAGAGTCTTGTGCAGAGGACTTATAAATTAATTATTAATTTATATGAAGTTGCTTAAAAATTGGGACAATAAAACTTGGATATCTTCAAAAAAATATATTCATTCATTTAAAAATTTTCTTAAATCCAATGCCAAGATTAATAAAAATTCTAAAATTTTAGATATTGGCTGCGGCAGAGCTAATATAATAAGCTATCTGCATAAGCAATATAAATTTAAAAACACACCGATAGGTATAGACATCGTTAAAAATAAAGGTATTAAAAATAATATTGTTTTCAAAAAATTAGATGCAATCAAATATTTAAAAAAAACAGATACTCTATTTGATTTAATATTAATTAAACAAACAGTTCATTTTTTTTCAAAAAAACAAATTAAATCACTTCTTAGCTTAACTAAAAAAAAACTAAATAAAGACGGTCAAATTTTAATATTTTTTCTCAAATCAAAAGGAAATAAAATTCCTTGTTTTAAAATCATGAAATTTGAACTTTTAAAAAGTTTCCAAAAAGATAAAAGATTATTAAAATTAATGATGAAAAATTTAAAAAATGCGAGAATAAATAGTTTTAGTTTTAAAGTTAATTTATCAAAATCTAAATATATTCGAATGATTAAGGATAGATATATTTCTTGTTTATTAAATTTATCTAACGAAGAGTTAAAAAAAGGTGTCAATGAAATTAAATCTAATTATAAAAATCAAATAAAATTCACTGACACCTTAAACTGTATCAATTACAAGAAATAATTTATTTTTTAATTACTAGGTTTTGAAAGTACTAAATTGGGGTCAAATATTTTCACTTTGATTCTTGAGTACCATTCAGCAACATTTTCTATATCTTGCTCTGATAACATGCCGGCAATAATAGTCATTTGATCGTGTTGTATTTTACCTGCTTTGTAAGCTTTAAGCCTGGCAATTAAATAGTCTTTATGTTGTGCAGTTATATTTGGAATAATTACAGAATTTCCTCCAGCTGCTGCTTGACCGTTAAGACCATGGCATGCTGAACATATAGCTTTTGCTTTTTTTTTCCCGTTTTGCAATTCTGCTGATAAATTAGATTGAACCGTAGCTCCTGTTTCTGCTGTACTTTTGTTGTCAGCAGCATGAAGGTTTGAAAAAAGAAATAAAATTAATAAAATGATTATTTTTTTCATTAGTTCATTCTTGTATGGCTTATAATTTTAATAGCTTCTTTTAATTTCTTCTCCCCTTCTTTTAATTTTCCCGCATCACATAAAGACTTACCTTCATCTTTTAAAAATTTAATTTTTTTCAAACTTCCGTCAGCCCATTTGTATTGTTTTTTTCCATATGCTCTTTCAGACTCTTTCCAGATTGATTTTTGATAGTATGTGCAAAGATAGTTCTTTGCGTTTAATTTAGATTGATATTCTTTTTCTGTAATACAGTCGCTTCTAATAATCTTAAAATCACCTTCTTTGGTCCATTTACCAAAGCCACTACAAACTTTAACACTTTCATTTTTAGTGTTTGCGTTTGCATTAAACGAAACTAGTGCGCATCCTAGAACAATTAAAAAGTTTATTTTTTTCATTTATCCTCACTTTTGTTACGGTAAAATTTACCACGTTATTTAAAAAAAATGGACCGGTTATTATTCCGGTCCATTCTAAAATTATTTATTTAACTAATTTAATTGAATTATCAATTAAGCTAACTGCTTGACCATCGTAAGATATACGATAAATAACTCCCGCTTTATCGTCTGATACAAGTAAAGATCCATCTACATAAGTTTGAACATCAACTGGTCTACCTAAATAGACGCCGTCTTCTGTCATCCAGCCTTCTGCGAATGGCTCTGTTTTAGCTGCATTACCTTTTTTATCTAAATAAGTAACCATAACTCTTGCGCCTCTAGGCTTAACAGCATTCCATGAACCGTGTTGAGCGCTAAAAATTGCATTCTTATATTTTTTAGGAAACATTTTTCCTGAGTAGAAAGACATTCCTAGATCAGCAGCATGAGCAATCATGTCTACTTGAGGCTTACAATAATTTTTTGAGTAAGCTTCAGGTATTTTCTTCGCTTTATACTCATTAGTTCTTACATCGCCACCTCCATAGTAAGGGTGTCCGTACCAAGTTTTAGCACTTAAACTACAAGCTTTGTTAAGTTCACCTGGAGGAGTCTCATCTCCCATGCCGTCTACTTGGTTATCCGTAAACCATAGAGATCCGTCTTTAGGATTAAAGGCATGCCCTACTGAATTTCTAATTCCAATAGCAACAACTTCTCTGTCAAGTTTTCCTGGGAAACGATTAAATCTAATCATTCCACCCATTCCTACTTGATCATAAAGCGGATATTTATCTGGTCCTGCAACATTAAAAGGTTGACCCATACTTACATAAAGTTTGTTATCTTTTTTATTAATAGCACAAACTCTAGCAGTGTGATTGTAAGACTCTTCCTCTTCAGGTATTAAATTTCCTTGATCTATTATAGGTATAGCAACTGTATCTGGGCTCTCCATAAAGTATTCTGCTGCTGGAAACCATAATACTCTGTTTCTTTCTGCTATATATAAATGGCCATCATCACTGTAACAAGGTCCATTTGGTATATCAAATTTAACGCTTGGACTAAACTCTTCAACTGTATCAGCAACATTATCCATATCTCTATCAGTAGCTTGCCAAACTTTTGTTTTTCTTGTTCCTATCCAAACTGTACCTTTATTTCTACTCACCGCCATGTGTCTAGCGTCAGGTGCTAAAGCAAAAAGTTCAATTTTAAATCCCGGAGGCATTTTAATTTTTGGCAAAATATTTTTTTTTATATTAGCCGCAAATTTAGTATCTTGTGGAATCACTATTCCTGCCTGAGTACCAGTTTTTTTAAAATTGCTTAATTTCTTTACATTTTCTGCATCGCCGGCAGCAAACACATTAGATGTAAATAAAAAAAGTGTTAGAATGGAAACAAATATTGAAAGTATTTTTTTCATTTTTTCCCTATATTGTTTATAATAATTTTTTAATTAGAACGAATTAGAAGTATCAATTCAACGGTAAATGTTTACGACAAATATTCCTGTAATGATTGATAATGTAAATTTTATTAGAAAATAAAATTAAATTCAACTTATGGTTTAAGTATAATTATATTTTTTTATTATATTTTTATTATATTTTTTTATTATATTTTTTTACTAAATCATCGTTAGCTTTAATTCTTTCGATGCTCCAATTTAAAAACTCCACCACCAATTTTTCTGAAGGTCTAATATTTTTAATTTTTTTATCTGATATATTTTGATGGATTGGATCCATTGGTACAAAATATCCTTTTTCCACACCTTCATCAACTATAGTAGCAATGGTTTTGTATGAATATTCTGTTAATTTTTTTGCTATATCTTCCTTATATATTGGAAGATTATTTTCATTTGCATAGTATATTAAGGTGAAAACTTTAGCTTTCTTTATTGTAGACATGCACCATTTTAGTATTGGTCTATCAACATCCTCTAGTATAAAATTAAAATTAGCAGCAGCGTCTCTACCAAACTCATTAATATCTTCTTTTTTTAGTTTGAAGGGCAGTTGAGCAATTTTAAGTTTGTCGTATATTGCTTTGCCTCTATTCCTCTCTTCAGCCATACAATAAATGTAGCATATTTGGCTAATAAATTTACTGGAAATTTGTTGGTATATTAAATTTTATAATAGAGTGTTGTTGGGCCTAACTGCTTAAAAACCTTGTACCTCAGGCCTATAAGATGGGTATCAATTTTATCACAATCAATAGATTTATCTCCGTTTACGTGATGAGTTTCAATTGCAATTAATTTAATATTATAGGTATTAAGGTCAATTTGTTTTAATATTTCATAGTCCAGTCCCTCTATATCAATATTTAAAAAATCAATTTTCTTTTCAATTTTATTTTCTTTTAAAATATCATTAATTTTTTTTGAATTCATTTCTGTAATTTGATGATTTTTAAAAACATGTTTTGATTTTTCATAAAAGTCTTTATCTATTGTGTTGATTGGGCTAAATGGGTCATCAAAATATGCTTGTATTTTTTTTGATTCATTAGATAGTGCCGCACAAACATTATGGTCTTTTGGTCTTGCAATGTTAAACAAATCAATTGAGGTTGGATTCATATCTATATTAACTCCATGCCAACCGTCATTAAATAGTAAACAAGTATTGCTATACATTACAGGGTGAAAGCATCCTATATCTAGGTAGTATCCTTTTGTTTTTTCTTTAAAAAAATTGATGATTTCAATATCTTCACCCCATTGAGAATATTTTTTTCTTTTTTGAAAGCACTTATGACGTATAAAAAGATTATATAATAAATAGAATTTATATGACCATTTACTTTTTAAGAAATATTTTTTAAGAGACATAAATTCAGTAATCTAAAACTAAGGTATTAAAATTATTTTCGGAGCCACACAACTTCCATTATGAATTTGTTTAAATGCTTCCGGTCCTTTTTTTAAAGCCCTGTATTCAATCCAGTTTAATGAGCCTAATTTTTTATTTGTTAGAAAGTCAATAGCAAGTTTAAAATCTTTTTTTGTATAGCAGTAAGTGCCGACCACAGTTATTTCTTGTATTGTAAGCTTTCTAAAATTAAATATCCCTTCTGGCTGAGTTAAACCAACATGAACAATTAAGCCACCAGGTGCTGTTGTGTGTATCGCTTGTTGTCTACTCACTTCTAAACCCACTGTATCAAAAACTAAATCAAATCCATTTTCATTTAATTCTTTACTAGCTGGATTTACAAATTTTGCTTTTAAATATTTTGAACATTCATCTAATCTTAGCTTGTTTGGATCAGACATAACTATTTTTTTACAATTCTCAACTTTGCTTAAAATTAAACCACACAACAATCCAATTGCTCCCGCCCCTTGAATTAAAACTGTACATTCTGACAAAGGTTTTTCTGAATTTTTTTTGCTTATGGACACAGCGTGTACACAAACAGCTATAGGCTCGGATAGTGCTGCCTCTTTAATATCTAATGTTTCTGATATTATGTGTATATTCTTATTTGGTATTGATATGTATTCTGCTAAACCACCTTCTCTTTGTATTGGTTTGCTCATGCCAACCATAGTTCTTTGAGGGCACAAATGTTCTTTATTACTCTTGCAGTAACAGCATTCTTCACAAGTTATCAATGGATTTAATACTACAGTTTGATTCTTAAATTTTCCATTTTGGCTTGTTCCACTAACCTCATGTCCTAATATTAAAGGTGCATTTCTTCTATCATCTTTACCATGATAAGCGTGCATATCTGAACCACAGATACCTGAGGCTTTAACTTTTATTATACTTTCACCTGGTATTTCTATTGGATCCTTTTCCTCGCGATATATTAATTTTTGTAAACCTGTATATACCAATGCTTTCATTAATTTGAAAAACCGTATTTTCTCAATCTAGCATCGCCTGTTCTTGCGTGAGCTTCCATGCCTTCGTATCTTGAGATTCTCGCGGCTGCGGCACCAACAAGTTTGGTAGATTCTTTAGTCATCCTTTGAAAGCTTAGTGTTTTGATAAACTTTCCAACAAATAATCCACCTGTGTATCGACCAGCTCCTTTTGTTGGTAAAATATGATTTGTTCCTGAGCACTTATCTCCATAAGCAACAGTGGTTTCTTCTCCAATAAATAGCGACCCATAATTGACTAGTCTTTTATGAAACCATTTAAGGTTTTTTGTTTGGACCTCAAGATGTTCTGGGGCATATTCATCACTAATTGAAGCCATTTCTTCATCGGTATCACAAAGAATAACTTCCCCGTAATCTTTCCATGCGGCTTCCGCATTTATTTTTGGTATTTCTGGAAGATCTGCAATTAACTCTGGAACTCTTTTTAAAACTACTTCTGCTAATTTTTGACTAGTAGTATAAAGCCAACAAGGTGAGTTATAACCATGTTCGGCTTGACCAACTAAATCAACTGCAACTATTTCAGGGTCAGCGTTTTCATCGGCAATAATACCTATTTCCGTTGGTCCTGCAAATAAGTCTATCCCGACTTTTCCAAATAAAATTCTTTTTGCTTCAGCAACAAATTGATTTCCTGGTCCTACAATTATATCAGCAGGCGAATTTTTAAATAATCCATTAGTCATAGCTGCTATTGCGGGTACACCACCTAAATTTAATATTACGTCTGCTCCACATAAATCAGCTGTATAAACTATTGTTGGATGTGCACCCACCCCAGGTTTTGGAGGACTACAGGCAATTATATTTTTTACACCTGCTACTTTTGCAGTTGTTACGCTCATTACCGCAGAAGCAATATGGGCGTATCTACCACCTGGAACATAACAACCTGCGGTATTAACTGGTATTAATTTTTGTCCTGCAAATAACCCTTCGGAAAGTTCTACTTCAAAGTCTTGCCCGTAGTTTTTTAATTGAGCTTCTGCAAATTTTCTAACTCTCTCATAAGCAAATTGCACGTCGTCTTTAGTTTTTTGATCTAATTTTTTTTTAACTTCTTCAATTTTTTCTTTTGATACAATTATTTCACCGTCGTATTTATCAAACTTTTTAGTCAAATCAATGCAACCTTGTTCTCTAGATTTATCTATATCATTCAATAAACCCTCAACTATACCAGCTGTTTTCTTATCATCTGTAGAGGAAGTTTTTGGAGATTTTTTTAAATACTTAATTGCCATATAAATAAGTTGGTAGCCACAAAGCTATTTGTGGAAAAATTACTATTAATATTAATCCAATTACTTGTAGAACCATGAATTGCATCATTCCCATATAAATATCTTTTAAGTCCCATTCGGGTACGACTCCCTTGAGAAAATAAGCTGACAAAGCCACAGGTGGAGATAGCCAGGCGGTTTGTAAATTGACCGCTACTAATATAGCAAACCAGGTTAAATTAAATTCAAGCGCTTCAATTAAGGGAAGTATAATAGGAATGATAATTAAAACTATTGGTACCCACTCTAGTGGCCATCCTAATAAGAAAATCATACCTAAAACTATCGCTAACACTGCGTATCTGTTCATCTCAAGTTGTAATAGAAACTCTGTTAAAAGCATTGGTGTTCCTAATCTTGAAAATACCGAACCAAAGAAATTTGAAGCCGCAACTAACACCATTATCAAAGCAGATATCTCTAATGTTTTTACAAGTGCTTCCTGTAATTTTGGTAAGGTTAATTTTCTATAAGCTAATGCTAGTAATAATGATCCGACAGCCCCACATCCAGCGGCTTCTGTTGGTGTTGCGTAACCAAATAAAATACTTCCTAGTGCTGCAAAAACCAAAAGTGCTGGTGGAACTAATCCTTTAAAAAACTCAATCCAGACATCTTTCATGCTATCAGCTCTCATCTCCATTGGAAGCACTGGTCCTAAGCTAGGATTTAAATAACATCTAATGGTTACATATGCTGCATAGAGACAAGCTAGCATAATTCCAGGAATAATTGCGGCAGCAAATAAATCAGTTACAGGTATTTCCATAATCGGTCCCATTACTACTAACATAATACTAGGTGGAATTAAGATACCTAGCGTTCCACCTGCTGTGATTGTACCGGCTGCAAGTCTTACATCATACCCTGATTTATTCATCGATTTTGCTGCCATTATTCCAAGTATAGTCACTGACGCTCCAACAATTCCAGTTGCGGCAGCAAAAATTACTGAGACAAATAATACAGCATAAAATAATGCTCCTCTTACTCTTGATAACATTAGTTGAACTGCTGAAAATAATCTTTCCATTAAACCAGCACTTTCCATCATTATACCCATAAAAACAAAGAGCGGAACTGCCGCTAAAGCCTGTTCGGTCATAACCATAGAAAATTGTAGAGTCATTAAGTAAAATACTAATTTACCAAATCCTAAATAACCAAATACAAAACCTAAAAAAATCAATGTAAATGAAATAGGAAAACCTATAAAAATTGCAAATAGCATCACTGCAATTAAAATAAAACCTAATGTCTCTGGGCTAATAAACTCTGCTATCATGCGTCAGGCCATTTCCCTTTTTTAGCCGCATAATAACTTTTAAAAAGTTCTGAAATTCCTTGAATAAGTAAAAATAATATTCCAAACCATAAGCATGATTTAATTGGCCACATATAGGGCATCCATGCTGTATCCATTCCTTTTTCTCCTCTTTGAATTGACTCAATCACAAATATGCTAGTCATATAAAAAAAGGCAATTAAACCTGGAAAGTAAAAAAGTAAATAAAGCCAAAAATCTATTAGCCCTTGCGTTTTTACTTTAAAATTTCTATATAAAAAATCTGCTCTAATATGAACACCTTTAGAAAGTGCGTACCCAGCGCCTAACATAAATAAAGCGCCATAAAAAAATCTACTCATATCGTAAGCCCACATTGTTGGAGCTAAAAATAATTTTCTTGCTAAAACTTCATAAACCATTGCAAACATTAAGGGCACTGTAATCCAGCAAACAACATTGCCAATCCATTTACTCCATTTATCAATATTTATAATAGTTGATGCCATCCATTTAGGCATATCATCAGGCATTTTACCTGTACCTTGACGCCTTTCAGCAATCATTTCATCTGATGTATCTATCTTTGTACGTAATGGCATTTTTTCCTCTTTAGTTTAACAAAACAAATAAAGCGGACCAACTAAATGATCCGCTTTATTATAAATTAAATAGTAACGACTATTTTAATGTTGCTGCGTGAGCCATTCCTAGCTTAGCATTAGACATTTGAGCTCCGCTCCAA
>Ga0209709_10002820_pt1 | contig 14785 bp, 12 predicted proteins | sample ArcticOcean_MG_C_2_FD_187435 | JGI IMG/M metagenome (GOLD analysis project Ga0209709, IMG submission 187435) | Marine microbial communities from western Arctic Ocean - ArcticOcean_MG_CB4_136 (SPAdes) (version 2) | ecosystem: Environmental > Aquatic > Marine > Oceanic | place: Arctic Ocean... | reverse complement strand
TACCACTATTGTATTCATCTAATATTGATTGAATAATTTCTTGTGTTTCAATTTCAATTTGAGCTCTGCCTTCAGTTAAAACTGGTTGAATTTCACTTTTAGCAATTACTTCCCTCATTGCTGTTTCAGCTGCCGCTTTTACAGTTCCTTCGGGATCTTGAATTTGAAATAAAAATTTGCTTGCATCTTTAATTACCCAGAATACTGAGAAATCTATATTAACAATATTTTCATCACCAGTTAACATTAAGCTTTCTTGAGGCACATCAGCAACTCCACCACCTTGAGAAAAGCCGCTATCTCTTTCAGATCTAAATCCAATATCTATTCTATTAACCTTTGTAACTTTTGGTGTTTGAACAGACTCAACTGGAAAAGGAATATGATAATTTAATCCTGGCTGAGTAGTTTTTACAAATTTACCAAACCTAAGTACTACGCCTTGTTCATCGGGTAACACTCTATATAATCCACTTGCTAACCATACAAATGCTAAAATAATTAAGATCAAACCAATTGGCTTCCCTCCTGATGAACTTCCACCAGGTAAAAATTTATTTATTTTGCTTTGAATGTCTCTAATAATTGCATCGATGTCTGGTGGTGTAGGTCCTTTTCCAGAACCATTTCCTCCTCCTGGAGGTGTTCCCCATGGACTTCCGCCCTTACCTTGAAAATTATCTGACATATGACAAAGTATATAATGTCTTTCTAATAAAAAACAAGTAATGATAAAAATATGATAGATAAAAAGCCAGAACTAAGTGACGCAATGAAAAGAAAATTAGAGCCTAAAAAGTTCACAAAAAACCCAATTTCAGGAACAAAATTTACAATAGCTATTTCAAGTGCCAAAGGTGGCGTTGGAAAGTCTACTTTTGCAACAAACCTTGCTTTAGCATTGAAACAAATTGGATGTAAAGTTGGTTTACTTGATGCTGATATTTATGGCCCATCAATTCCAAAAATGTTTGATATTAATGAAAAACCAAAAAGCGATGGTCAAACTTTAACTCCAATAGTTAAATATGGTATTCAATGCATGTCTATTGGTTTTCTTGCTGATCAACAAACTCCAATGATTTGGCGTGGGCCTATGGTCACCAGTGCAATCAAAACCTTTACCCAAAAAGTTGGTTGGAAAGATTTAGATTTTATAATTGTGGATATGCCGCCAGGAACTGGGGACACTCAATTAACCTTTTCACAAGAGATTAAAATGGATGGAGCAATTATAATTTCAACTCCACAAGAAGTAGCTCTACTTGATGTTAAAAGAGGAATTAAAATGTTTGATAAACTTGGAGTTAAAATTTTAGGTCTAGTTGATAATATGAGCTATTTCACCGGTGATGATGGTAAAAAATATAAAATATTTGGTGAGGGTGGTGTAAAAAGAACTGCGAAAGAATTTGATAAAGAGTTTTTAGGAGAAATTCCAATAAACCCTGAAGTTGGAAAATGTGGTGATGAAGGAAAACCTATTGTTGAAGCCAATCCAAATCACGAAATCTCAAAAATATATCTAGATTTTGCAAATAAGATTAAATCAATCTACCTTAAATCCTAAATTTTCTTTATAATAAGGATAATTTGATATAAAAAAAACTAGTTTAGTTATGAATAATTATTCAAATTTTTTAAATCATTTTTCAGGCTTTTTTTTACAAAAAAAACTAAAACACTTAATTTTGCATGTTACTAATCATTGTAATTTTAGATGTAGTCATTGTTTTGTAGATTTTGTAAATCCAAAACAAGATTTAAAATTAGAAGATTATGTCGAAATATCAAAAAAAATTGATAATCTTTTTTGGCTTGATATTGCAGGTGGAGAACCTTTTTTAAGAAAAGACTTGTATAAAATAATTAATCTTTTTAAAAAACAAATAGTGTCAATACCTACTAACGGATGGTTGGAAAAACAAATTATGGAACAGATAGAATTAATTGACACAAAGAATACTGAGCTGGTCATAAACTTAAGTCTCGATGGTTTAGAAAAAACACATAATATAATAAGAAAAAATGAACAAAGCTGGGAAACAGTGTGGAAAACTTATGAAACTTTAAAAAAATATAAGAATGTTAAAACAAGGTTTATTACATGCATTCACGATGGAAACAAAAATGAAATAATTCCTTTAATGAAGGTGGTTCAAAAAAGTGGTGCAGATTTTCATTCTGTAATTTTATTAAGAGGCGACCCTTTAGATCCAACAGTTACTTTGCCACCAATGGATGAGCTAAAAAAAATAAGCATTGAAATGTTCGATATTTTAGAAAAATATGATTATGGACAAAATAGTGCAACTGCTTATTTTTTGAAAAATTATCATAGATACATGTGGAAATCTTCAATTGAAACGATAGAACAAAAGACTCAAATAGTTCCATGTCTAGCCGGTCAAAGTAGCATGGTGGTTTGGGGGGACGGAGAAATGTCCTCATGTGAAATGCTTCCAGGCTTTGGTAACATTAAAAAAGAAAATATTTCTAGTCTTATTAATGGAGAAAAACATAAGGAACAGGTTAAAAAAATTATAAACAAAGAATGTCACTGCACTCACAACTGTGCCTTATTAACCTCTATATTATTTAATCCAAAAAAATGGGGAAACTTAGTACACCAAAAAAAGCCAGGTCAATAAAAAGAGTATTAGTTAGTATTCTCTATCATGACCTAGGTATCGATTTAATAAAACTATTAGATAAAATAAAGATAAATAAAAACGATGATTTATTGATTATTTTTGACAACATTAATGACTATTCTCTAAATCAACTATTAAAAAAAAAATATAAAAATATAAAATTATTTTTTGGATCCAGAAAAGTTAAAAAAGTTCCTTATTATCGAAATATAGCTTTAAAAAAAGCTATACCAAATTATGAGATCTTACTATTTTTAGATTCGGATGTGTTGCCATGTAAAAATATTGTTGAGAGGCACTATAATAACCATAAAAAATATAAAGAAATTCCTTTAATTGCTGGAAGTGTCAAGCCAAGCTTCCTTGTTAATCAAAAAACATTTTGGGAAAAAATTGATGGCTGTATGAGTTGGTTTTGCTCACTGGAACCAAAAAAAAATATGATAGTAAATTATCCATATCATCTAGCCACAGCAAACATCGGTATGAAAGTCAAATTTATAAGTGAAAACAAAATCAAATTTGATAATAATTTAATAACTGGTGAAGATGTTGATTTATGTAATAAAATTAGAAATCTTAAAAAAGATATAATGATTACAAAAAATATGTGGGTAATTCATCAAGATAGAAAAAAACTTAATTCATTCTTAGAGCATCAAAAAAATTGGGGTAAGCATCACTATCACCTAAGATACAAAAATAATATTTTATTTAAGAAAAAATATTATCTATTTTATCCTTTATTTTTTTTCTTTTATCCATTGTTGGCACCTTTAATTAGTTTGGCTGCTACTTATTACAACATGAAAGCACTTATTAAATTTAAACCGAATTTAATAAATTTGTCGATTATAATTTACTTAATTTATGTATATAAATCTTTTTATACTTATATTGAATTATTTATAGATCTCAAATCACAAAAATTTAAAATTTAAATTATTTACTTTTTTTAATTCGAATAAAATTTTTTTATTTTATTACAAATAAAAATTATTTCTGAATTTTTAAGAGAGGGGTAGCATGGCAAAGCAAGACCATTCTTACTCCCATAAATACTATTTGAGTAAAAACTATTTTTTCTTCTATTTTTTTTTATTATATTTACTCCTTTTTGCTTATGAAGCGGAAAAAAGAAGCCTCTAGTTTGAATTCTATTTTTCTCTAAAAAGATTATTAATTTAGATAAGTTTTTAACAATTATGGGCACCCTAAATGGAATAAAATTTGAGTTTTTAATTGGTTTAAAAAATTTAACCTGACTTAAGTCAGTTAAATGTTTTTGAAAAAGATTATAAATTTCTAATTTTCTTTTTTTAATAAAATTAAATTTTTGTAATTGCGCCAAGCCTATGGATGCAAGAATATCATTGTATCTAAAGTTATATCCAAGGTTATTATGAACAAAGGTTCCACTTTTAAATCTTCCTTGATTTCTTAGTAATAATAAATTTTTATAAATATTTTTATTATTAGTGGTGATTAACCCTCCCTCACCAGTTGTTAAAGATTTATCCGCATAAAATGAAAAAGCACTCACATTCCCGTATGATCCTGCAGATTTTCCTTTAAATTTTACCCCCAGGGCTTGGGCTGCATCCTCTACAACTTTTAATTTATATTTTTTACTAAAATTAACTAGCTTACTCATGTCGACTGATCCACCGTATATGTGCACAGGCATAATTGCTTTCGTTTTAGGTGTAAGTACTTTTTTTGCACTTTCTAAGTCTATTTGAAAATTATCTTTATCTACATCACATAAAATTGGCTTCACACCAGCCAAAATTGCAGCTGAATAACTTCCATAAAAGGTAAAATTTGGAATTATAATTTCATCATCTTTCTTTAATCCTAATGACATAATTGCCAAAGCAATTGCCAATGTTCCATTGGGTGCCAATACTCCATATTTTGAATCTGTTATTTTTAATAACTTGTCTAGAAATTTTTTAGATTGTGGACCTTCTGTAATAAAATTATTTTTTAGTGGAGTTTTTATAAACTCTAATTCTTTTGAGTTGATGAAAGGTTTAACTTGGCTAATTTTATATTTCATACTCTATGCTTTAAAATCTATGTGTAACTTTAACATAAGTTTGAACAATCTTGCTCCATGTTTTAAAACATTAGTTTTAGTTTCACCATATTTTCTTGGAAAATAGCTAATAGGTATTTCGCTAAACTTAAATGAGTTTCTTGCCATAATAAACATTAGTTCAAAATCACCAAATGGATCATCTTCACCAAAAGACTCCCAATCACTAGAGGCTTTAAGATAAGATTCTTTATTAATTGCTTTGATTGGACTAAGAACATCTGTAACTCTTTGTCCCAAAATCCACGTAAACCACAATGCAAAAAAGAAATTTCCGATCTTGTTGATTAATGGCATTTGCTCATGGTCCAAAGGATATGCCAATCTGGTTCCTTGTAAAAAATCTGCTCTTCCTAATGCTATGGAGTTATAAAAATAAAACATATCATTTGGGTCGCAGGTATCATCTCCTTCAAAAAGTATTATTGCTTTATATAAACTATTATCAAAACCAGTTTTTATAGCACCTTTTTGGCCAAATCCTTTTTGCTTCATAACTTTAATATTCTTATCTGGATAGATGGATATTATTCTCTCAACTTCCTCATAAGTTCCATCAGTCGATCCACCCTCTATAAAAATTATTTCTTGTTGGGTTGATATTTGTGGTATTTTTTTTACTATATTTTCTATATTTTCTTTTTCATCTTTTACAGTTAAGCAAATACTTGCTCCATAATTTTTAAGATCAGGATTTTGAACAACTTCTCTTTTAAAAAATGTGAATTCTTCTAGGGCCATGACTGGTAAAAATGGAATAAAGCTTAATATTATATTGATAAATCTAAATATAAAATTGTCATAGGGGATAAACTTTTTTTTTACTTTTCTTATTAAGCTGTATCCAAAGTTTTCAAAATAAGTATTGAGCTCATTAGAGTTTAGCCAATTAAAGGTATGTTTTTTTTTAAATAATAGGTTTAATGTTTTTCTAGCAGTGTGATAAAAAAATGTTTTGTTATGAACAATAACTCTTGTTTTATTGTTCGATAAATTATTAACAATTTTAAGAATTTTTGCTATATTTTGAATCGAAGTTAGTATTTCATTAAGAATAATAATATCGAAATTTTTTTTTTCATCTACTAATGATTGCAGATTATCACAACCTTTAATTTCGAGATTCTCATAATTATGGCTATCAAATTCAGTAATATTTATTTTGTTAGTTACAATTAATTTTGAGAAATTTGGGTTATTAAGAAATTTTTTATATTCGATATTTTGCATTTTTACATCTCAGTTAACAATACATTTACAAAGTATATTTTATATTATTTATACTAAAGTATTACTTCCAGTGCTACCTGGTTTGAACCATTTATAAAATTTAACCAGCTCATTGATGCCATCATCAATTGAAACCTTATTAATAAATTTAAATTTTTGTATTTTGCTATAGTCTATTATGAAGTTTCTTTTGTCTGGATCATTTAAGGTGCTTGTAATGACCTCACATACAGTTTTTTTTTGAATTTTTTTTGCAATCTGTAATTTAGAATAATTCATCTTATCAGAACCTACGTTGTAAATATTTTGTTTCATTTTATTAAAATTTTTAATTGTGAGTAAATAAGCATCCATAACATCATCTATATGAATGAAGCTTCTCAGACTGTGCTGATCAAAGAGTACTATATTTCTCTCATTTACTGCTTTTTTTACAAAATCATTCAATATCAAATCATGGCGCATCTTTGGGCTAACACCAAATATTGTAGCAAATCTAAGTGAAACTGTATTTTCTCTATTCAAGCATATTTTCTCAGCTTCTAGTTTTGTTCTAGCATAAAGAGTCTTAGGATTAACTGGAGAGTCTTCATTGATTTTTTTTTTAGAAATTTCATAAATATATGTTGTCGAAGCATATATAAGTTTTTGACTTTTACTCATCAAGTCACATATCTTTTTTGTACTTTCAACGTTAACAGACTCAGCAATTCCAGGGTTAGCCTCACAAGCTGGATACCCACTTAAACCTGCCAAATGAATTATAAGATCATATTTAGAAATATCTTTTTTCTTAACATCTCTAATATCTTTTTTAATAAAGTTAAAATTTTTGTTTTTTGTAAAAGGTATCAGCGTGCAGTCTGGTAAAATATTGTGATCCAATACATCGACATTGTGATTTGACAACAATAAAGGAACTAGACTTGATCCTTTATATCCTGCACCACCTGTAACTAAAATTTTCATAAGGGTTATGTTTATGTGTTAATTTTATTTTTTCAATAAATCTTTCATTAAAACTAACTTTTTAACTCCCCACAAAGGTTGTTCAAAGCCCTGTCGTTAAATTTTTCTTGATAATATTGAAAAAAGTGAATCTTTAGAGGAGGTTTCCTTAAATTTTTTTGTAACTTCAGATCTTTGCATATCTCTGTTAATTCAATTTTTCTATTAAAAACTTCTTTATAGAAAAATCGTCGAGAATCGGGAAAGGTATCAAAATTAAAACTATTATAAGTAAAAATTATAAAAATAAAGTAAATAAAATAATTCGAATATTTATTTTTAAAATTATTAACACAAACACTAAGAACTACTAGATAACAAAAAGTATAATACGAATGATAATAAATATATCCACGAGAAAAACTGTTTATTGTTGAGTTCATTAGAAATATTAACAATAAAATTATCACAAATATTACATGCTGATTATCTATATTGTAATTTTTCTTTATATTTAAAAAAACAATGAATAATAATGAAAATAACTCAAGTAAACTAAAACTGTAGTTACTTAATATCTCATAAGCACTTTTTATTAAAAAATTTGTACTAACCGTTCCTTCTGCAAACGTGTTTGTAAATTCTGTTAGATAATGTATCGGGTTAGTTATCCTTAAAAAAATAAAATTATTTATATCTAAAAAATTAACTTGATCTAAAAAAATAAAAACAAATATTAAAAAAATAAATCCATTTAAAATACTTGATAATAATAAAATATTTTTTTTGAAAAGAGCAAGGTTATATTTATTATAAAATAAATAATAAAATGATATAATTGAAAAACTAAGTAAAAAGAAAAATAAATCTAAATATTTATTTCTTTCAAATCTTGGATGATCTTGGATGAAAATTTGCAAGACTACATAAAAAATAATTCCCAGTATCAGCGATAATATAAGATAATTACTTAAAATTTTTGACTTTATTAATGTAGCTTCTTGCTTGCCTTTATCTAAATAGAAAATTGGAATTAGAAAGATTGGAAATGCAATAAAAAATAGAATTTGGATTTTTGTTAACATTGCTAATGCTAAAAAAATACCTGCAATAAAATAATTTAGAACAATGTCTCTTTTTTTTGACAATATAAACATCATTGCAATAGTAAAAAAAACTATACTTAATATTTCAGATCTAAGTGCAAAAAATGACATTGAATACCATTGCGAAAATATTAATATTAAACAAATTGAATAATTTAATGTTTTTTCAATTTTTAAAAGATTTAGAAATTTATAAAAAAAATAGATTAATAATATATTGATAAAATAGTTAATTATTCTTGCTACAATAAAATAATATTGAAACGTTTTATCAATATTTTGTGAACTTAAAATAACATCTATGTTAGCTGAATAACTATCTTGAAAAAAACTTAATAACTTAAAAATACCACCTATTATCAAAAAAGTTGTAAAGGCTGGATGATCTCGATACTCCTGCTCATAGCCAGAACTTATAAGTAATGAATTATAAATTACAATTATATCCATATCTATAAGCGCCGACCAATGTTGAGTACTTATTTGATATAAATTAATTAAAAAAAATAAAATTAATATTGTTGAAATTAAATATAAAAAAAAATTTTCATATTTGATCATCAAAAATGGCTAGATAATTTTATCATCTAGCTTAAAAGAAACCATTAGCTCATTCCATTCTCTCTTAGATAAACCGGAACTCTCTGGATTTACATCTTCTCCTTTAATAAGTTTTTGAATTATAATTTTTCCTTTTGCAGAGACTTCTGTGCCACCTACTCTATAATCCATGAATGCATCATGAGTTATTGGAACCCATTTCTTGACAGTATCTAACATAATGTCAGCATAAACTCTTATTTCGTATTGAGCATGACTATCAGCTCTAAGTCTTAAAAAGTTCATTAAGTTTAATAAATCAGTTTTCCAATACCACTGTGTGTATGTGTTTAAAGTTAAATTCATTCTAGCTAGCTCTCTTGCTAAGCCTTTTTTATTTTCATCAATCGTTGATCCATCAAATCGCTCATTCAACATCATCTCATAATTGTCATATGTTCTTTCAGCATCATTCTTTAAAAGTTCTAAAACTTCTTTTGCTTGATCACCTTCAATAACGTCACCTCTTCCCTGCCTATTACTTGCTGATTGCGCTGCTAAATTTTCTGCTGATGGTAAATAAAATTCTTTATCCAAAATAGAGTATCTTGCTGAGTATTCATTTACATTTGCCGTTCTATGTCTAATCCATTGTCGAGCGATAAATATTGGAAGTTTAACGTGATACTTAATTTCGCACATTTCAAAAGGTGTGCTGTGCCAGTGTCTCATTAAATATTTAATTAAACCACTATCTGTTGAAACCTGTTTGGTTCCTTTTCCATAAGAAACTCTGGCTGACTGAACAATAGATGTGTCGTCCCCCATATAATCAATTACTCTTATAAAACCATGATCCAGAGCTGGCAATGCCTCATAAAGTATTTTTTCTAGACCGGGTGATGTAACTCTTTTTGTTTGATAACTTTGAGACTGCTGTTCTTTTATTTCTTTTAAATTTTCTGACGAAAGTTTCATATCAGAGTCTAATACATGAATATTTAATATTTACAATTTACAATTTAGAATTTACATATTAATAATATTCAACTTGAAATAGTATTAAGAATTGACATAGTATAAAAATGAATTTAAACATCTTAAATCTTTCAAAAAACTTCAATAGAAATCTAACTTTTTATTACTTAACTCTTTTTTTCGTTCTAGGACTGTTTTGTTATGTTTATTACTTGTCACTAAATTTTATAATTAATTATTGGGTTTTTTCTCAAGCACATATTAATTTTTTTGAAGGATATGTAAAAAGAGGAATTTTTGGATCGATAATGATTTTTCTTGAAAACTATTTGCATATCAAAGCAAGTTATACTTTTAGTATTTTTTTTATAATTTTTAACACAATTAATATAATTTTATTTTTTAAAATTATTAAACAATATTCAGATAATCATATTCTTTTTATTTTTTTAGCTTTAAGCCCAACACTGATAATGTTTTCATTTAATGATCTTGGTGGATATCAAAGGTTTGATATTATTTCTATTTTTCTAATTTTAATTCACACTCATTTTTGTCTAAAGTTTAGACGTCTTGAAATTTCAGAAGATTCGTATAAAAAATTTTTTAATATTTTTCTTATACCTGGTATTTTTATATCTATAATAGTACATGAAATTCAACTATGGACTATTCTATTTCATTTCATATTAACAAAGAATATATTCCAAACTTTTAAAGTTGATAGAGCAAAATATTTTTTTAAATATTTATTACTTATATTACCTATAATTTTTGTATTTCTTTATCCTGTCTCAGATGTTGTTGTTACTGAAATGATGAAAAATATTAAGAACAGAGAACTTTGGTTTGATGCTATTAAAGTGGCTTCTCAAACAAAAAATAATATGGCAATTATAGGCTACGAGCTTAATACTAATTTTTTTAATATTTATAACTTAAAAATTAATTTATTTTTTTTAGCGATGAGCATCATGCCTATTCATCTATTTATGTATTATTTTAATAAAAAAGAAAATATAGATTTAAAAAACTTTAAAATTTACGAAATGTATATTTGTTTTCTTCCATTAATAAGTTTTTTCGCAATTGGTGATGCTGGAAGATGGATTCATTTAATTTCATTAGTAACTTTTGCAAATTTTGCTCAATTTCCATATTCACATAAACCTCTAAATGAAAGTTCTATTTATAAAAATTTATTGAAATTTATTTGTCTAATATTTATTTTAATTTATGTTTTTTTTATTAGACTGCCACACTGTTGTAATCTGGAAGCAAAAAATATTACTATCTGGGGTGGTCTTGGTCAAAAGTTCATTAGTGCTTATCATCTATTGGTAAAGACAGATGATGATTTTTACAAACTTAATAAAAGGTTTAAAAAAAATTAGTTGTCTTTTCGGGACATCAAGTAAGCTTTTCTATTAATTAAATTTTTAAGTCCTAAAAAAGCTATAAAACTTCCTGTTGCAAAAGCAATATTTGCTAAGTTAATTAACACCAAGGTTAAGGCTATTTTTTTTAACCCTTTTAAATATTTAATTACATCAACAATTATTATTGACTGAACCAGTATTAGAAAGGTTAACATTAATAATAATTTAGTTTTTAGCTCAATATTAATAAATATTAATAAAATGAATAAGGAAAGTATTAGCAATGGCAATATTGGCTGAAGTGTTCTAATTTTTTTACTTAACCTTACAATATTAAATAAATCTGATCCAAATACCATTTTTTGTAAGAGAAATTTTTTAATACTTCTTTCTTTGTGATAAATAAATAATTTTGAGGTAAAAAAGACTTTTACAGAACTATCGTTTTGTTTCATTCGTTGAATTAACTCTTTATCTTCTCCTAAATATTTTTTTATGTTCATTCCACCATTTTTTAAATAAAGATCTCTATTCATAAACATGCAGCATGCTTCTATCCAGTCACAGTATCTACTCTTAGATTTATATTTTCTAAAGTTTAAATAACCAGTAACATAAAAAGATCTTTTGGCATAATGACATAACATTTCTGTATATCTTTGTTTTGGAAAAGGAATGCTGGGACCTCCAAATATTGTTTTTGAATGTAAATTTTTAGATGTAAAATTATTTGCAGTTTTTAACCAATTTTTATGTGGATATGCATCACTATCTAAAAAAGCAATTAAATCAGATTTAAATTTTTTTACACCTAAGTTTCTTTTATAAGACATGTTTTTTTGTCTAGAAATCAATGTGTTTAATTTATATTTTAACTTTGGTAATTTGATTTTATTATTAAAATCTAAAACTATTGTTACAAAAAAATTTTTGTATGTTTGATTGTTAAGTTTTTTGAGACAATATATTAGTTCTGTACTTAACTGAACTGAAGGAATAACTATATTAATTTCAGAGTTCATTATTTAAAAATTAGTCTAGCTTTAATGCTGCCGCCGCTAATTTTGGTTGATAACGCCAATTGCCAAGAATATTATATGATAATGCGCACTCATAAGTGCAGTTACATTTTGATTTTAAAATAAAGTTTTTTGTATCCTTTGCTTTTTGATTTTTCCAAATTTTCATTAAATCCATATCGTTTTCTCTTAAATCTCCAAGTTCCTTTCCTTCTAAAATTTCACATGGGTGCACCTTTCCTTTTGATGATATTATTCCAAATAAACTACCTGCATGACAAGGGCTTATATATTTTGGCTCTAAATACATTTTCTTTATCATTTCCCAAGACATAATATCTTTTTTTTGATGCAGTCTTCCTTGAAGTGAGTTTGAATTATAATTGACAATTTCTTTTGTAAGCATTCTTTTTTTTATTTCATTAGTTAGCCAATCATAGGCTTCTAAAATTTTTTTTTGCTTTTCTGTAGGAGTTGTATACACACCTTCATCTCTAACAATTGTACATTTAATTGCATCAATGCCACATACTTTATTTAAATAATTAAAAATTTCTTTTATGTTGTCACAATTTTCATGAGTTACTGTGATGCTAACAACTGGATTAATATTATCTCCCATTTTTTTTAAGAGTCTGTAGGTCTCAATGCAACTATCAAACAAATTTTTTACTTTTCTGACTCTATTATGATTTTCTGGTAGATCATCAATCGATATCTGAAAAGTAAGCTCTGCACTATTATCAAAAGTTGAAATTTCTTCAGCAAAATTTTTAATTCTCTCAGGTAAGCTTGCATTTGTTGTAATATAGATTGATTGTATGGTTGAATTAGTTAAATATTTTTTTGCAATTTCTACTAAATCTTTTCTAGCGAATGGCTCTCCTCCCGTTAAATTTACATTTAGTAAGGATTTACCCAAATTTTTTGTTAGTTTGTCTATTTCTTGTAATGATAGTTCTTCACTAAAAGTTTTTGGATCGTCAAAGTCTATAAAGCAAAAGGAGCACCTGGCGTTGCACCTATTGGTAACAAAATGGACTAAACTTATCGGCTCTTTTCTGTCTATTAGAATATTTTTAACCACTCTTGTGAGGCCAGTTTTTTTAGTAAGCATAGCTTTTAATTTAACACAATAATTTAGATTATAAAAATTAATCTTGATAAAGTGTTAATTGTACATCGAGTAATTTAACATTTCGTTTATTTTTAAATTTATCATCTAAAACATCATCCCCACATGAAGTCTCAACATATATTGTAGTGTCTGAACGTGGGCTATTACTACAAATAAGCCAAACACTCTCAAGACCCTCTATGTTCTTTATGTCTTTCAAATTTAGAAGTGAAAGGTTAAATTTTTTAAAGTCCTTCAATGACTGCAGATAATTTTCAAATAATTTACTATAATTTGTAGCTATATTTTTAGTTGAAGAATCATTTATTAAAGTTAACATTTCTTTTATAGGTGGTCTTTTTATTGGCCTATCATTATAATTTTGATTTAACACAACTAAATTACCAAAAATTAAAAATACATATAAAAATAACTTATACTTAAAATTGATTTGTGTAATATCGATGTAGTAAATAATCCAAATAATTATTAGTGGCAAAACATAAAGAATATATTTAGGTGACATTATTCCATTTCTAAAAGAGTATATTGTAAGGAATAGATAAGTCAGCGGTACACAGATGGTGACAAATAAAATTTTATTTTTTTTTAGAAATTTTCTATAATTTTTAAAAAATAAAAATGCTATTAATAAAAGATAAAATCCACCTAAAATTATACTTGAAAAATAAACATTAAAAAAATATCCTATAAAAAAACTTTTACTAAATGTTGCATAATGTGTTGTGTAGTTAAATTGATCTAATAAGTAATTAAAATTTAAGGAGACATAGACTATAAAAACAAAAACATTTAATAAAAAAAATATCTTTATTTTTTTTTGCACCAAAATGTAATACAGAAATTGTGCTAAAATTATTATTCCATTTAGAGGGTTTACACTTAGACTGAAAATTGATGCCAACACATAAAGTATTTTATTAAAAAAATTTTCTTTTTCCAAAAATTTAAAAAAAATTATCAATTGAATTATTGCAACTAAACTAATAAAAATATGTGGTCTCACATTTTGTGAAATCCAAACTAAATAAAGATTTGTTGAAATAAGAAAAAAAAATAATAAAGATAATTTTTTATTATTAAGGACTATATAAGACAAATAGTAAGAACATAAACAAAACAGAACTCCTGAAATTAAAAAAAAAATCTTAGCATTTTCTGCATAATATCCAAAAATATGAAAATAAGATTGTAGTATAAAAAAAACTAATTTTGTTGTTCCTTCAGATCCTTTTGCTCCATGAACTGTGTAAGTTAAATAACTCCAATATTCTTGATCACCCAAACTAAAATTGATATTTGAAAACCAAAGTGTTGTCCATTCATCAAACCAAAATCCATTATCAAAATCTTGAAACCTTAATGCAGCACTAACTAAGGTTGTAAATAAAACTAGAATGATAATCTTATTTTTTGTAAGCATGTTATCAAATTTGTTTTTCATTTTTTTATTAAGAATTACCAGTTATTATAATGATTTTTTATAATTTGTTAGATTTATAACTAATTTTATGATTTTTATTGAATCTCTCATAAATGCTTTTATATTGATTCCGTTGGCTTGCCAACTACGACGATAAACGAATTTCGTAATAACCATTACGGACGTGGGGGCAGTACCCACCACCTCCACCATTATAACTTATGGGGGTGAAATAGGATCGACGGGTGACTAAAGGCTATTCTTTCGTT
>Ga0209709_10002818_pt1 | contig 14794 bp, 12 predicted proteins | sample ArcticOcean_MG_C_2_FD_187435 | JGI IMG/M metagenome (GOLD analysis project Ga0209709, IMG submission 187435) | Marine microbial communities from western Arctic Ocean - ArcticOcean_MG_CB4_136 (SPAdes) (version 2) | ecosystem: Environmental > Aquatic > Marine > Oceanic | place: Arctic Ocean... | reverse complement strand
TTTTTTTTTTTTTTATTTAAAAATTTTTTTTTGGATTTTATCTTTTTTTTTTTTTTTTCCCTTAAAAGAAGCACTTAAAAATATTAAGTCATCTGATAAATCATTGTTTCTATATTTAAAAATAATTTTATTTGCTGGTATTGTTAAAACTCTACCTTCTTTATCAATTGCTTGTATTGAGATTAGTATATCTTTAAATTCCATATTAAAACATCCTGCGTTCATTCTTAGCCCACCCCCAATAGTTCCTGGTATGCATGCTAAAAATTCAAAGTTTCCTACTTCATTTTCTAAAGCAAAATCTGATAATTTTTTGTCAAGGCAGGCACTACCTGCAACTATTACGCCATTAGGTAATATTGAAATGTTAGAAAAATTCTTTCCTAACTTAATAACTGCACCATTAAATGTTTTGTCACTTATAAGTGTATTTGATCCTGCACCTAAAATATAAAGCTTTTCTTTATTTCCAAATCTTTTTAAAAACAATATCAAATCTGATAAATTGTCAGGTTTAAAGTAAATTTTAGTTTTACCACCAATATTAAACCAATTGCTTTTTTTTAAATCATAATCAAAATATATTTTACTACTAATTTCATTTGAAAATTTTGTTAATTCTTCTGATAACATTATATTAAATTTGGTAATTCTTTCATCCAAGCTGAAATGGTACCCGCCCCCATACCAACAACTATTTTCTTTCCATAGATGGTATTTTTTATTAACATTGCTAATTGATACTGGTCATTAACCATAAATAATTTAACCTTCGAGTTTTTAATAATGTCTTTTGCAAAGTTGTCATAACTAAATCCTAATTTCATTTTTTCACCAGCCGTATAGATTGGGCATAAAATTACAGTATCAGCTTTCTTAAAGGAAAAGCTAAATTCTTTTTTAAGATCTTTTAATCTAGATATTCTATGAGGTTGAAATATACAAATTACCTCTTCTTTTTTATAAGCAGCTCTAACCCCATTTAAAACTTCTTTAATTTCTGTTGGGTGGTGAGCGTAGTCATCATAAAAATTCGTTTCTCTATAAGTAAATATTCTGTTAAATCTTCTTTGGACACCCTTGAATTCCTTCAATCCACTTTTGATAATATTTTTAGAAATTCCAATTGTTAAGGCAACAGCTGCAGCAGCAGTCGAGTTTCGTATATTATGAATTCCTAGAAGAGGTATTTTAATTTTACTAACGATAATATTTTTTTTTCCTGGTAAATTAATCGCCAGATCATATTCTGAAAACTCTTTTACTTGTTTAATATTTCTAATATGAAATTGAGATTTAGAATTCACTCCATATGTATAGAAGTTTTTTATTTTAATCTTTTTTAGTAAATCATTATTGTTTTTATCATCAATACAAATAAATGATTTTCCAAAAGATGGAACTTTATTAATGAACTTTATAAATAAATTTTTAAGATCATTCATTGAATTATAGTAATCCATATGTTCACGATCTATGTTTGTAACAATAGCATAAGTTGGTGGCACATGAATAAAGCTACCATCAGACTCATCAGCTTCTAATATACACCAATCACTTTTTCCAAGCTTAGCTGAGCTTTTAATTGCATTAAGAACTCCACCATTTATTATAGTTGGGTCCAGTTTTGTTTTTGAAAATATTGCAGCTAATAAAGATGTGGTTGTGGTTTTACCGTGAGATCCTGTAACAACAATATTTTTAGTTAATGACACTATATTAGCCAACATTTCTCCACGTTTATAAATTGGGAGATTTTTTTTTTTAGCTTCAATTAATTCTGGATTATTTTTCCTAATAGCAGATGAAATGACCACAATAGTGGCATTCATTATATTTTTTTTTGAATGCTTAATTCTAACTTTAATTTTATTTTTCTTTAATCTTTCAATATTTTTACTGATAATAACGTCACTACCTTGAACATTAAAACCCATGCTTTTCATTATGAGCGCAAGACCACTCATACCAATTCCACCTATTCCGACAAAATGTATAATTTCAGTTTTTGCTAATTCTATTTTCATTAATAACAGATATAATTTTCTGATTTATATTATTCCATGTATTTTGATAGCTAAAATTTTTCATATTTATTTTTTTAACTAGGTATTTATCTTTGTTATCTATAATGTTAACTAATTTATTTGCTATAGTATCATCATTGATTTCGTTTTGATTTAAAATCCAATTACAACCTATTTTATTATAAAAAAAAGCGTTTTCAAATTGGTGATTATCTTTTGAGGTAGGCAGTGGTATCGCGATACAAGGTAAATTTAAAAAAACTAATTCTGCTAATGTTGAGGCACCTGCTCTAGTAATGCATATATTTGATCTACTCATGAAATTTGAAATATCTTCATTAAAATCAAATAATTCATAATCAATATTCTTATCTTTATAAAGTTTTTTTAATTCTTTAGAATTAGTTAAATTTGTCTGTTGATAAACTTTTAAGTTATACCTTTTTGATAATTCAATTATCGAGGATTTAATCAACGTATCAAATATCTTTGCTCCTTGACTTCCTCCTATTACCAATAAATTGATGCCGTCATGAATACCATTAGATTTTTTCACATCGTAAAATTTTTTTCTTAATAATGCTGGTATTATATAGATCTTACTAGTGTATTTATCTGGAAAATTTTTAATCTTGCCAGAATAACAAAAAATTTTTTCACAAGATTTGATAAAAAATTTATTTGATCTTCCCAAAACCATATTTGGCTCAAATAAAAAAAGTTTAATATTTAAAATTTTTGATGCTAAACACAAAGGAAGTGACATGTAGCCACCTGTTGAAATTAATATATCTATTCTTCCTTTTTTTAAAAAAAAAATAGACCTGATTATTAAGTAAATTGTTATAAAAAATTGAAAAGGTAATAAAAAAATATTTTTTGATATAGGAGTTACGTTAAAAATTTCTAGGTCATATTTGTTTTTATCTAAAAACTTCATGCCCCTATAATCTGTAGACATAGATACATGAAATTGACTTTTTAAATGTTCATATAATATAGTGGCGGGCACAACATGACCACCTGATCCACCAGTGCTAATTAATATTCTTTGTGTCATTTAATCAATTTTTCTTTTTGTTAAATTCAATATTATTCCTGATAAAATTGATATACCTACAATTGATGAGCCTCCATAACTTAGAAATGGTAAAGTCATGCCTGTTGTAGGAAACAATCTAATATTAACGCCAATATGGATCAAAGCCTGAAAAATAATTAAACATACACTTCCAGTTAAAACTAATTTAATTTTTTCATTTTTTTCTAAGTATATCTTTTTGAAAACATTGTAGATAAAAAATAAAAATAAAATCAGTAATAGTATAATTGCCACAACACCAAATTCTTCTGATATTACAGAGATAATATAATCTGTGTGGGCTTCAGGTACTCTATTTTTTAAAGTGCCTTCACCAATTCCCTTTCCAAAATACCCACCACTACTAATCGCATCTATTGCCTTATCAGATTGAAAGTTATGTGTTCCATCATTTTGATTAAAAAATGATAAAATTCTATCTTTTATATAGGTAAATTTAGGGATAAAAAAAACCATATAAACTAAAGATAATATTGAAAAACTAAACAAAATTAAAATTATCGGTAAACTTATACCTGAAATAAAAACTAACGTAGCCCAAGCTAAAAAGATAAGCAAAGTTTGCCCAATATCAGGCTGCATCATTAATAGAAGACAAGCAGGTACAATAGCTACGAATGTTAATAAATACTTAAAATAAATATTAAAACCTTTTTCACTACATAAAATTGTTGCAATAAAAATAATTATAAATGGTTTAAATAACTCTATTGGCTGAAATCTTGGTAGAAAAAAAAGATTAAGCCATCTTTTAGATCCTTTTACTTCTGTGCCTAAAACTGGCACTAAAAATAAAAAAAATAAAGATATAAAAAAAAGATAAAAAGAAATCTTAAAGAGACTCTTTTTACTTAGGGATGAAAAAATAATTAAAACAATCATTCCAATGGCAATATATACTAAGTGCTTAAAGAAGAAAAAATAATTATTAGTATCTAATTTATCAGAGGCAATTAGGGAAGTTGATACTAAAGAAAAAAATAGCCCTAAACTAAATAAAAATATTATTAGTACAAAAAGTGTTTTATCTATACTTTTCCACCACTCATAATAAAATTTATATATTGAATTAAAGTTAAGCATTTATATATTTTTTAACAAGCTGATTAAAGTATTCTCCACGCTTTTCAAAATTTTTGAAATTATCAAATGAAGCTGCTGATGGACTAAATAAAATTGTTTTATGGTTAGTATTTTTATCAAATTGAATTTCTAAAGATAATTTTTTGACTAAACTTTTTAAATCTAAAAAATATTCATATTTCATTAATTTTTTTATTTTACTTATAAAAAAATTTTTATTACTACCAAAAACATACGCTTTAATATTTTTACAATTTTTTTTTGATAATAATAACTTATCACCTTTTTTAGCTTTACCACCAACTATCCAGTAAATATTGGTTAGAGATTTTAACAAACTTACTGAAGAAGAGAAACTCGTGGACTTTGAATCGTTAATAATTGTTAATTTTTTTGACTCAAAAATTTTTTCTTGTCTATATTTTAATCCCTTAAATTTTTTTAATGTTTTAATTAGAGAATTGTTTTTAATCTTTAAAATTTTAGCAACCTCTAAAATAAATTTTAAGTTCTCTTTGTTTCCATCAGTGTTAAAATATTGATTATTTATTTTTTTTAAGAAAACACTATCTATATTTTTTTCAATTTTTATTATTTTAGGTATAAAATTTTTAGCTTCTAGTTCTCTCTTAATATAAAAATTTTTTGCATTTAAAATAGCAAAATCTTTGCTAGATTGGTTTTTTACTAGTTTAAATTTGGCCCTTACATATCTATTTATAGTCTTATGTCTTTCAAGATGGTCTGGTGATATATTTAAAATTAACGATATATTTGACTTAAATAATTTACTGTATTCTAACTGATATGATGAGGCTTCAATCACAAATACTGTTTTATTTGTCACTTTTTTTTCTAAAAGTACTGGATTACCTATATTTCCTACTAGTCTAACATCTGCCTTTTGATCTCTTAATACATCGTATAAAATTTTAGCAGTAGTTGATTTGCCGTTAGTTCCGGTAATTGTTATTTTATTGTTTTCCTTATGTCGGTTATAAAAAATGTCTAAGTCAGTATAAATTTTTTTAGAATTATTCTTTAAAAATTTACTTAAGCTGCATTTATTAATATCTATTCCTGGACTAATTATTATATAATCAAATTTTATTTTTTTTATTTTTTTATTTTTAACTTTTATTTTATCATCATGTGTAATGATTTTGTTATCTTTTTTTAAATATTTAAAAACAGATAAGCCACTTTTTCCTAGACCATAAATTAAAATTTTTTTTTTATAAAAAATATTTGTGTTATTTAACATTATCTAAGTTTCAATGTCGCTAAACCAATCATTGCAAGAATTATTGATATAATCCAAAATCTAATTACAATAGTGGATTCTTGCCAACCCTTTTTTTCAAAGTGATGATGAATAGGAGCCATTTTAAAAACTCTTTTTCCTGTTAACTTAAAAGATACTACCTGTACAATGACTGAAACAGCCTCTAAAACAAATAAACCACCTGTTATTGCTAAAACTATTTCATGTTTAGTAATTATCCCCACTGCACCTAATGATCCACCAAGTGCTAAAGATCCTGTATCACCCATGAATATTTTAGCTGGTGGCGCATTAAACCATAAGAAACCTAGACATGCACCGATAATTGATCCACAAAAAACAGCCACCTCTCCCATCCCTTCTAGATAAGGTATGTTCAAATACTCTGAAAATAATATATTTCCAGTTACATAACTAATAAAAGCAAAACAACCTGCCACTAATATAACCGGCACTGTTGCTAGTCCATCAAGGCCATCAGTTAGGTTTACTGCATTTGAAGATCCAACAATTATGAATACAGAGAATGGGATAAAGAACCAACCTAAGTTTATTATCAAATTTTTAAAAAAAGGAAAATATAAATTGGTTAATTCTATATTTTGTGAAAAATGAGACAAACCAAATACACCTACTGTTGCTATTAAAATTTGTGAAATGAGTTTAAATTTAAACGAAATACCAGAAGAATTTTTAAATTTAATTTTTTTATAATCGTCATAGGCTCCAAGTAAACCAAAGCTTGTTACCATGTAAAGTAAAAACCATATATGATAATTAGATAAATCTCCCCATAAAAGTATACCTGAGAATAAACCTAACAATATTAAAACACCACCCATTGTGGGTGTGCCAATCTTTTTTATAATATGTTCTGTTGGTCCATCTTCTCTTATTGGATCCAAGATTTGTCTCACAGAAAAAAATTTGATAAATGGTGTGCCAACTAATAAGACTATAATCATCGAGGTAAACATCGCTAACCCAGTTCTAAAAGTAAGGTATTTGAATACATTAAGAAAGCTGTATTGATCCATTAATTCAGAAATAAAACTATAAAGCATTAATTTTTCCTGTTTTTATTTGATTAACTAGACTGTTAAGCCCTGTAGAGTTGGAACCTTTAATCATTAAATAATCATTATTATTTAAATTGTTTTTAATCAAATCAATTATTTGAGATTTCTTTTTTATAACAACCCCTTTTTTGTTTGTATTAATTTTATTGAAAGTCCATTTAATATGATCGCCAATAACATTAACATTTTTAAGAGATGTATTGTTAATATTTTTTCCAATTTCTATGTGTAATTTTTTTGAATACTTACCAAGTTCCAACATGTCACCAAGTACTAAATGTTTTTTTGAACTATCAATTTTAATCATATCAAAATTCATTAATGCTGATTTTAATGATAGTGGATTTGAGTTATAGCTTTCATCCACAAGATAAAACTTTTTTTTAAATAATTTTACTTTCACTATATTTCCACGACCATTTGTTGTTTTATGGTTATAAAAAATATTTTTATCTAATTTATGTATATCTTTAAAAATTGATATAATTGTAATTGTTGCTAACAAATTTTTTAGATCATTTTCAAAAAAAGAGTTAAAATAAAAATATATTTTTTTTTTATTAATATTTATGGAAATTTTGTATTTAGATTTTTTTTTTGAAATTGAAATTAAATTAGTTGTGGCTCGTTTATTCTTTAAGCTAAAAGAGAGAATCTTCAAATGTCTTTTTAATCCAATTTTTTTATGGAAACTATAAAATTTGTCATCTTTATTCAAAATAAGATAACCACCATCTTTTATGTTTTTAATAATCTCTGATTTAGCTAAAGCTATTTCGTTAATGTTTGCAAAATTTTTGATATGAGCATAGGAAATGTTTGTGATTACACCAACGTCAGGTTTTATAATTTTGGACAAATAATTAATCTCTCCTTTCTTATCCATTCCAATCTCAAAAATGCCAAAAGCATCATTTTTTTTTAAATTAAATAAACTTAAAGGAACCCCAAATTTGTTATTAAATGATTTTGGAGAATAAGTTGCTCGACTAATTTTATTCAATGATCTTCCTGTTAATTCTTTAAGTGAAGTTTTTCCACAGCTACCGGTTATTGATATGATTTTACAAGATAGGTTTTCTCTTAGAACAGAGGACGCTTCTGTTAAAAATTTTAAAGTATCTTTTACTACTATTTTTTTTTTAGATTGTTTTTGATTATTAACTACCGCTAGAGATGCCCCCTTAACAAAAGCTTCTTTAACAAATAAATTACCATCTTTGCTCTTACCTTTAATTGCAAAGAAAATATTATTTTTTTTAATTTCTTTAGAGTTAATTGATGCATTGTTAATTTCTAATTTTGAGGAAATACTATTCGAATTACTCAATTCCTTTAAAATATTTAGTTTAAGGTTGCTTGAAAGTGTTTTATTTTTAATTGTAATATTTTTTAATATTTGTTGTTGATCAGAAAATAGTTTTTTTGTTTTTCTGTATTCTTGAATTTTTTCATGTCCTTTACCTGCAACAATCAAAATATCACCTGTTTTCAGTTCAAATATTGCTTGCTTGATAGCATTAGCTCTATTTGGAATCTCATAAATTTTAGATTTGTCTATATTTTTTCTTATGGAAGTTCTTATTTTTTTTGGATTTTCATATCTTGGATTATCATCCGTAAGATAAATTCTATCACAATATTGATTTGCAATTTTGCCCATCATTGGTCTTTTTGCTTTATCTCTGTCTCCACCACAGCCAAAAACTATTGAAACTTTTCTTTTTTTAAATTGTTCTTTTATACTATTCAGCGATGCTTCTAGTGCATCAGGTGTGTGTGCATAGTCCAATATAACTTTTGAATTGTTTTTAGTGATTCCAATTTGTTCTAATCTTCCACTTACTGGTTTTAGATTATAAATTGTATTGATTATTTTTTTAAAGCTTAAGCCACTTTTAGTTGCTGCTATCATTGCCATTAAAATATTTTTAATTTGAATCTTTCCTATTAACCTTGTTTCAAATTTATAAATATTTTTATTATATTTGATTTTAATTATTTGTTTTTCATTATGATATTCATGAGAGATTATTTCTAAATTACTACCGTTATTTGAAATTGTTTCAATGTTGGATTTATTTTTTAAGGCTATTGCTTTAATTCTTTTATATTGGGGAATTTCTATGTCTGTAATTATGTTGGCATTTTTTTTAAGTAATTTTTCAAAAAGATATAATTTTGATTTAAGATAATCACTAAATGTTTTGTGATAATCTAAATGATCATGAGATAAATTGGTAAATATACCTGTTGTAAATTGCAAGCCATCTAATCTATTTTGTTTAAGTCCATGACTAGATGCCTCTAATATTACATCGTTAATTTTTTCTTTTTTAAGTCTATTTAGAATTATATTTAACGTAATTGGATCGATAGTTGTATTTGAAACTTTTTTTATATAGTTCTGTGTTTTGATGCCTAAGGTTCCAATTGAAGCTACTCTTTTTTTATTTAATCTTAAAATTTGAAAATAAAAATCAGAGACTGAAGATTTTCCATTTGTTCCTGTTACTGCAATTATATTTTTTGGTTTATCTTTATATATTGTGCAAGCAAATTCTGATAAAAACTTTCTTACGTTAGAAGATCTTATATATAAGATGTTTTCTTTTATGCCTTCAAATTTTTGATTGGAAATTATAGTTTTTGCACCATTCTGAATTGCATGATTAATAAATTTATTACCATTTATTTTGATTCCTTCTATTGCAAAGAAAATATTACCCTTTTTACACTTTGAGCTATTGAAACAGATTCCTGAAAAATAATGATTTCTATTTTTTAATTCTATTCCTTTAATAAAATTTCCAATGACCATGAATAATTTAATTTTCTATATATTTTGTGGCTAAAATAGGCCCAATTTTTTGTATGATCTTTCCAGCAACTTCAACAGACGTCCAACCAGCAGTATTAAATGGTGTTCCTTTGTAAGAACCATTCTTGTTCTTATATTTATAAATATAATCTTCTGATGTTTTTGGTTCATCTAACAATACTAGCATTACATATTTGGGCTTAGAAGTTGGAAATATAGAGACAAAAGTGTTAACTTTTGCTTTTCCAGTATAACCTCCAACCGCAGCCTTTTCGGCGGTCCCAGTTTTACCACCAACCTCATATCCCTTTATATTTGCAAATTCTGCTGTACCCTCTTTAGTTGTTACAATTTTTCTTAATATTTTATTTATTTTTTTTGAAACACTTTTTTTAATAATTCTTTTTTTATTTTGATTATCTTTTAAAGTTTTTTTAATCAGGCTTGGTTTAATCTCAAAACCTCCATTTGCAATAATTGCGTATCCTTTTGCCAATTGTAGTGGTGTTGTGGTTATGCCATGTCCAAATGAGACAGTTGCTAGCTTGCATTTTCCCCATTTAAAAGGAATTGGTTGACCAACTTCCTCGATGTCAAAATCTATTTTTTTTAAAACACCTATTTTTTCTAAAAATAATTTTAATTTTTCAATTTCAAGTTTTTGTCCAATTCTAACAGAGCCTATATTGCCTGATCTAATTAAAATTTGCTCAACTGTAAGGTCAGATGGAATTTTCTTATCATATTCTGAAATTACATTTTTTCCACATTTTAATTTTTTCTTTAAATTTAAAAATTCTGTATCTGTTTCAATTAACCCTTCCTCTAACCCTGCTGCTACAGTAAAAGTTTTAAAAACAGATCCTAATTCATACACACCCTTGGTGGCTCTATTTATAAAATTTACATCATTTACTGTTTCTCTTTTATTAAGATCAAAGTCCGGATATGAAACCATTGAAATAATCTCTCCATTATTAACATTCATTAAAATTACCGCACTACCTTTGCTTCTAAAAATTGAATGAAACTTTATTAACTCTTCTCTAATTAAAAATTGTATATCAGTATCTACAGTTAACTGAAGAGGTTCTTTTATTTGTTTTAATTTTTCATCAAAAGATTTTTCTAAACCTGATATTCCATTATTTTCATCATCTATTTGCCCAATAATATGACTAAAAAGATTTTTTTGTGGATATATTCTTGTTAATTTTTCTTCAGACTTAACTGATTTATCTCCAAGCATCATTATTTTTTCATAATCATCTGCTATTATTTTTTTTTTAAAATAAAAATATTTATTTTTCTCAAGTTTTTTTGATATTTCTTTATAATTTTTATTTGGAAAAATTAACTGTAAATTAATTAGAAGTTTTTTTTTATTTATTACTTCTGCTGGGTTAATCCCAATGTCTATGGAACTAACTGTTTTAACTAAATAATTTCCATTTCTATCTACTATATCTGCTCTATAATTTTTCTTAGTAACTAAAGGCTTAGTCTCATTTTGTATTTTTAATGATCCTAAATGAAGAAGTTGAATTGAGTAGATTGCTGAGATTATTAAAAATACGAAGAAAATAAAAGCTATTCTATTAAACTCTATATTTAAATTAGTTTTACTTTTCTTGTATGAAAATTTATTCTCATACTCCTCTAAAATAACCTTGTTTTTATCACTCATCTTTGATTTTCTCAATAAAATCACTTACAATTATATGATTATTTTTTTCAGTTATTTTTTTAATTTTCATAATATCAATTTTTATTAAATTTTTTTCAAAATATTGGGTTTGATATTGAGTTAATTTATCTGGCGAACTTAAGTAGTTATATTCTAAAAGCACATCACCAAGTTCTGATTTTAAAGGTCTAATATTTTCATTTACCATAAAAATTTTATCCTCTATTTCTTTTGTTGAATTTTTTACTAATGATGTGGCTAGGATTAATGAAAAAATAATTGCAAATACTACTTTTTTCATAATTTTTGAGAAAAATTCTCAATTTTAATTAGATAATCGAACTTCTCTAAAATATCTGTTTCAAAGTCGTAAAAGTTTTCTTTTTTAATAATATACCTTAATTTTGCAGACCTTGATGGTGGATTTTCCCGAATCTCTTTTTCAGAAGGTATAATTGGTTTTTTATTTAAAGATTTAAATAAATTAATTTTTTCCTCACTTTTTGGCATATAACGTGAAACACTTTTATTTTCTGATAAACTTTTAAAGAAATATTTTACTATTTTGTCTTCTAGTGAGTGAAATGTAACAACTGCTATGACTCCATCCTTTTTAACAACTTTTGCAGCATTAATTAGTCCATAAATTAACTCACTAATTTCTTTATTAACAAATATCCTTAATGCTTGAAAAACTTTTGTTGCACGGTGTGTTTTTTGATTTTTTTTTCTTTTTGAAGAATCAATAATTCTTACTAATTCCTCTGTTGTGATTTCTCTATTTGCTCTATCTTCTACAATGTTGTGTGCTATTCTGTTGCTATCTTTTTCATCTCCAAAATATTTAAATATTTGAGCAAGTTCTTTTTCACTTAAATTATTAATTGTTTCTTTTGCAGAAAAATCATTTATTCCCATTTTCATGTTAAGCTCACCAATGGCTTCAAAGGACAAGCCTTTTTTAGGATCTTTTATTTGTGTATAAGAATAACCTAGATCAAAGATTACTCCTTTTATATTTTCATTTTTAAGTTTTAGATTTGTTAATTCACTAAATTTAATATTCTTAAATAGAAATCTATCATCAAATTCGTTTTGCATTTCTTCAGCTTTTTTTAAACTTTCTAAATCTCTATCTAAGGCAATAACTTTTGTCTTTTCAAAATTTAGAATTCTTTTTGTATATCCACCTTGACCAAATGTGCAGTCAATGAATGTGCCACCATATTGAGGGGTAATAATGCTAATTATTTCAGTTAGCAATACCGGATAGTGACTTCTCACATCTGGTATTATGGTGGCTATCATTTATTTTTTTGAAATCCATTAATTTTTATGTCTTCTTAAAAATGCAGGAATTTCTAAATCATCATTTTCAGAATTATTTTCATTTGCCTCTGTGGATAACAAGCCTTCATTTTCAGTATTTTCATTATCCGAGTTGAATAAATCTAGGGCAGTCTCACCTTCTACACCGAAATTTTCAAGTCCATTAGAAACATGCTCTTCTTCGTTAGCGCTAAGCACTTCCTCTGAAAAATTTTGTTCATAATCTTTTGATTGATTGTCTTCGATAATGCTTTCAACTTTTTGATTGGTAGCATTTTGCTCGTTCAACATATCTGAAGACAAATTATTTATATCTGGTTCTGCAATAATTTCTTTTTCTAGCTTTAAGGCATTAGCTCCATGAGAAATAGGACTAGTCATTGTAGGGGATAAATTAAATGATTGTGCTGAACCTGTAACGCTAAAATCTGAATAACCAGGATTTCTATTCTGAATCCTGTGAACCATATTAATTACAGATTTTGATTCAGGTTGTTGTCCATCTAGTGCTGTTGCAACGATTGATACTCTAATTTTTCCATCAAGATCAGCTGATGTAATAGCTCCAATAATAACTTCGGCTTCCGGATCTACTTCGGCTCTAATTTTATTTACTACTTCATCGACTTCAAAAAGTTTAAGATCCTTACCGCCCGTAATATTTACTAGCAATCCTTTGGCACCTTTTAATGTATAATCATCAATTAACGGGTTGCTAATTGCCATGTCCGCTGCTTTTGCTGCTCTACCTTCTCCATCAGCTTCACCAGTTCCCATCATAGCTTTACCCATTGAAGACATTACAGTTTCAACATCAGCAAAATCTAAATTAACTATGCCTGGTCTAACCATTAGATCGGTTACACTTTGCACTCCTTGCATTAAAACATTGTTTGAAAGCTTAAACGATTCTTCAAATGTAGTTTGTTCATTAGCAATTTTAAATAAATTTTGATTTGGAATTACAATAATTGTATCAACGTGTTTTCTCAATTCCTCAAGACCTTGCTGAGCTGTTCTCATTCTTGAGGGTCCTTCATATAAAAAAGGAAGTGTCACAACGCCTACTGTTAAAATATTTAATTCTTTTGCCGCTCTAGCAATAACGTGTGCAGCTCCTGTTCCAGTCCCTCCACCCATGCCAGCCGTAATAAATACCATATTTGCTCCTTGAAGTGTGTTTATGATATCATTTAAGGATTCGTCTGCAGCAGCTTGACCAATATCATGCTTAGCTCCCGCACCCAGACCTTTTGTTAAATTTAAACCAATTTGAATTCTTGCCTTCGCTTTGCTTAACTTTAAATCTTGTGCGTCAGTATTAACTGCAATAAATTCTACTCCTTGTAGTCCATTATCAATCATTTCATTAAGTGCATTTCCACCTGCTCCGCCAACTCCCACAACTAGTAACCTTGGTTGTAATTCTTTTATCTCTGGTGATTTAAAGTTAATTGTCATTTTTATTTCCCCTCGTTATTATTAAAATGTTTTTCCCATTTAAGGCTTGCACGATTTAGATTTGCTTTTTTTCTTGCATTAACCTTAAATTTTTCAAATGCTGCTGGCTCCCATATTTGGAATGTTTGACCATGACCAACAAACAACATGCTGCTTTTAATTTTTGCATGTTTTAATAATTTTGTCGAAAGTGAAATTCTTCCTTCACTATCAAATTGTAAATTTATACTTTCAGATAAGATTGATGTTGCAAAATAATCTCTTTTTTCTTCGAAAGGACTAAGGGAATCAATAATTGTTGAAAGTTTCTCAATTCTATCCTGTGAACAGGCTTCAATAGACTGGTTGTTAAATGATGAATAACAAATGACTCCATTATATCCTAAATTTGAAAGATGGGACCTAAAACTAGCAGGCACTGATACCCTTCCTTTCTTGTCTATTTTGTTCTCGTAAGTAGATAAAAACATATTTTTTATATTTCATAAATTCCATATTGGGAATATGTGGGACATTATGGGTATTTTTAACTTTAGTCAATATGTTCATTTTAAGCAGTTTTATTGACAATTATGGATAATTTTTACGTGTCTTTATTGGCTCTAAGCCAATTTTTAGTTTTACTTTAATACAATCTGAAAAAGAAAAAAAAGAACAGAAATGACTCAATTATGAATCAAAAGGTGAACATTATTCTATTTGTTAAATTATCACTGTGGATAAGTTTGCCAGACAAACTATAAGCCGGGTTCTGTCGTTTAAACCTATCATTTCTCTAGGCTTAAGATCACTCTTAAGCTCAAGCAACTAACCCTGATGACTAGCCAAAGACGGCTTTTAGTTTTGCAACAGTGTCATCTCTACTTAGTCTTGCTCCCAGTGGGGTTTTCCAGCGTTCATTGTTACCAATAGAACCGGTG
>Ga0209709_10002817_pt1 | contig 14796 bp, 13 predicted proteins | sample ArcticOcean_MG_C_2_FD_187435 | JGI IMG/M metagenome (GOLD analysis project Ga0209709, IMG submission 187435) | Marine microbial communities from western Arctic Ocean - ArcticOcean_MG_CB4_136 (SPAdes) (version 2) | ecosystem: Environmental > Aquatic > Marine > Oceanic | place: Arctic Ocean... | reverse complement strand
TTAATGCTGGCTCTGCCCTGGCTGCAAATGGCGATGCAGGCATGGCAATGCTCGTAACGCATATTTCAGCAGCGTCTGGCTCATTGGCCTGGATGACCATGGAATGGATCAAGTATGGCAAACCCTCTGTTTTGGGTATCGTGACGGGAATGGTTGCTGGCCTAGGCACCATTACACCAGCCTCCGGCTTTGTCGGTCCAGGTGGCGCCCTGGTGATTGGCTTTAGTGCTGGAATTATCTGTTACTACGCCACCCAGGCGATCAAACAACGCTGGAAAATTGATGATTCATTAGACGTATTCCCGGTCCACGGTGTCGGCGGCATGCTAGGAACGCTCTATGCTGGTATCTTCGCCTCTGACGCGCTGGGTGTATTCAGTGGTCAGGGTTATAACGAGGGCATGAATATGGCGAGCCAGGTACAGGTTCAGCTAGTGGGGATTACCGCGACGTTCGCCTACACGGCCATAGTGACTTTTATTCTCTTGAAACTTGTCGACAAGCTGTTAGTACTGCGGATAGATGAAGAGAGTGAAACAAATGGCCTTGATCTCGTGGAGCATAACGAGAGGGGATATGACCTATAATAAGAAGCAAAAGGGAAATAATACAACCGTCCGAACTCTACTGTTGTACGTTGATGTAACAGAGTGAAAAAAGAGGTCTTTGAAGCCGCTGACAGTGTCAGCGGCTTTTTTATATCTGCTGATTTTTACCCTAGGTGAGGTATGCGAGCTTCAGGAGTTATAAGAGTAATGAGGGTGGCAGGAGTTACAGGAGCTAGCTTTTAAACCTAGCCTTCTGTTCGCGCGCGCTGCAAGAAGTCACACATATGTTCCGCACCTTCGAGAATACGGTTGGAATGACGCTGCATAAGGTCTGGGGGAATAAGGTAAATATTACCGCTGGTCACTGCAGAAATTCCCTGCCAGCCCTTCCAACTATCACGCCACTGTTCATTATCCTCGCTGCTACCGCTGGCAATAATCACCTGTGGGTCAGCAGCCATGATGGCTTCAATATTGACGTAGGGCACCAAAGGAATGGCATCAGAAAATACGTTGACCCCTCCACATAACTCAATAACATCGCTGACCAAGTGATCGCCATTAAGGGTAATAAACGGATCGTTCCATATTTGGTAAAAGGTTCTAACAGCGGCCTGACTGCCATAGGTTTCTCGTAATCCATTGAGCCTTTGAGTAAAGTCCTGCGCTTTTTGTGCGGCCATTTCATCATGGCCTGTTAAGTGCCCGAGCCGGGAAAACAGATTGGGGATTGCATCCATTTTTCTCGTTTCAAGTACAAATAGGGGTAGCCCCAACTCTTTAATACGGCCAATAATCTGCTCTCCATTGCCGGATCCCCATGCCACGATCAGATCCGGCTTAAGTGATAGAATCAACTCATAATTAGCCGAAGCATGGTTGTTGACGCGAATAATGTTCTTGGCCTGTTTGGGGTAATTACTGTACTCATCTGCACCTACAATCTGCTCACCAGCACCCACATAAAACAGGACTTCGGTAAGATTGGGCGCGAGACTAATGATACGCTGTGCCGGGGCAGGCAATACAACCAAACTACCCTGATCATCGACAACCGATATCTCAGACCCCTCTGCCCAGACGAGACTGAAAGAGAGGAGCCCCAATAATAACCAGCGCTGCATTAAGTTATTACTAGTGGTTTTTGAGTGACCGGATGTTTGGCGATAATCGACTTCACCCCAAATACCTGACTGATCAACCGCTCCGTTAATACCTCATCTGGTGAACCCTGAGCTGCAATGGCGCCACTATCAAATACCACCAGATTATCGGCACATCGAGCTGCCAAATTTAAATCATGTAGTACCATAACAACCCCGATTCCCCGCTCCGCTAGACCACGGACAATTTCCAGGGTCAGTTTTTGGTGAGACAAATCAAAGGCTGAAGTGGGCTCGTCGAGCACAAGAAACTGATCGCCTAGCTGCGTTGGTTCCCAAATTTGCGCCAACCCTCGGGCCAGTTGCACGCGCTGTTTTTCACCCCCAGACATCTGGGTGTAAAAACGCTTCTCCAGATAACTGGCATCTACTGCCTTTAAGGCATCGGCAACAATAATCTCATCTTTGCGCTTACCCGTTTGGTGCGGAATTCGGCCCAGAGCCACGACTTCATCGGCGGTAAAAGGGAAATTTAAAACAGTGTGCTGAGGCAATACCGCGAGCATTTTTGCCTTATCCTCCAGCGCCCAAGTACTCAAAGGCTGATGGTTAAGACTTACCTGTCCGGTGGTGGCCGTCATCTCGCCGGTCAACACTTTTAGCAGACTCGACTTACCCGCGCCATTGGGGCCAACTATGGCAGTCACTGTCCCCCTCTCCACACGCATACTGACATCACGCAATAAGTTAAACCCAGAGATATGCAGGGAGATATTGTCTGCCATCAGTGCCATTGCTATATCTCCCTACGCCGCTGAATAAGCAGAGCAACAAAAAATGGCGCGCCTAGCAGAGCCGTTAAAATACCGGTGGGTAATTCTGTAGGTGCCACCACAACCCGGGCAAGACTATCGGCAATAATCAATAGAATGGCGCCAGCAAGGGCTGAACCCGGCAGCAACCAGCTATGATCCGGGCCAATCAATAAACGAATTGCATGCGGAACAATCAAACCGACAAACCCAATCATGCCAGCCATTGCCACTGAGGTACCAATACCCAGCGCCGTTAAAACGATTAGGCGTCGCTTTACACGCTGCACATCAATACCCAGATGGCGGGCTTCGGACTCTCCCAGCAACAATGCATTAAGGGCGCGGCTATCCCGCGGAAACAGCCCCGCCAAGAGCGCCGCCACTGCGACAACCATGGCGACTCGCGACCAGTTGGCTGTACTTAGATTACCCATCTGCCACAGACTTATCTGACGCAACATATCATTGTCGGCAAAATAACTGAGCAGACTATTCAATGCGCCGGCGATTGCGCCAATCGCGATACCTGCCAGCAACATGGTGGTTACTGAGGTACCAATCTGTGATGTGGCAAGTCGATACACTAGGATAGTCGCTATAAACCCACCGGCAAAAGCGCCCGCAGCCACTGCAGATAACCCCAATGCAGCACCATTTTGAATCCAACCGCCCGCCATAACAATAACGATACTGGCACCCACCGAGGCACCGCCGGAAACTCCAATTAAAGATGGATCTGCGAGGGGATTCCTAAACAGCCCCTGCATCACCGCACCGCTAATGGCCAGAATAGCGCCAAGACAGAGGGCCAATAAAATACGAGGTAAGCGAATATCAAATAGGATGGTATTAATCTGGCTATTCGCGCTGTTACTAGAGAATAGCCCCATTATTGCGTGCCAAATATCTGCAATGGAAATATTAACGGTGCCTGTGCCCATGGCAAACATTACCACCAGCGGCAGTAATAAAACCAGCAGGCAGATAACAATTGGCGCCGAAAATCGTCGCAATTAAAAGTCCACGCCCTTGCGAGCCATCACGCCTGAATTATAGGCATGTTTAACATCTTTGATTTCGGACACTGTGTCTGCCCAGTCTGCGAGTGCTGAACCACCACCACGACCGGTAACTACCACGGATTGATTTTCTGGGCGGTTTTGCAATGCATTCAAAACCACTTGCTCATCAAGATATTTAAAGCTCAGCATATAAGTCAACTCATCCAATACCACGAGATGGTAGCTATCATCTGCAAGCATTTTCTCAGCAATGGCCCAGCTAGTTTTTGCTGCGGCAATATCACCAGAGCGATCCTGGGTATCCCAGGTAAAGCCCGTGCCCATCTGATGAAAGGTGACCTGGGGGCATTTGTCCCGCACATAGAGTTCTTCACCCGATAACTGTTGACCTTTAATAAACTGGACGATGCCCACCTTATATTCATAACCCAGTGCACGCATCACCATGCCAAAGGCAGAGCTCGACTTACCCTTGCCATTGCCTGTAAGCAATATGCCTACGCCGCGCTCAGTGCTTGCCGCTGCAATGGACGCATCGACATTGTCTTTAAGCTTTTCCATCTTCTTCTGATGGGACTGCTGTTTTTTATCCTGTTCTTCACTCATAGGAATTATTTCTCTTTTAGTTTTTCTTTTAGCTAGTTCTGTTTAAACGCCGCGTCCATAACTTCTGGCAGCGGGTGAGTATCTGGGTGCAGCGCGTTGGCCATAATTTCTAGGGCATCAACTAAGCGTGGACCGGGACGACTAAAGTAGGCATTGCCATCCACGAGATACACCTGGGTTCCTGTGCGCCGGTGTAATTCAACAAAGCCCTCTGTCTTTAAGAACGCCTCTACATCTTGCAGGGAACGCTCAATATCAAACCCGCACAGGGCAATAAAAATAATATCGGGCGCGACATCAATCAGTTCGTGCCATTCACGGCGCTGAGATGGCTGGCGCTCATCGCCAAACACCGGAATACCACCAGCGAGAGCAATAATTTCAGGGGTCCAGTGACCCCCATCAAACAGAGGTTCCAGCCAATCGAGAAGCGCCACTCGCGGTTTGTCGGTAAGGGTGGTTGAACGCTCAGAAACTGTATCAATTCTATTCTGTAGCTCTGCTCTATAACGCTGCCCCTGCTCCACACATTGTGCGGCTTCAGCCAGCAGGGTGACAGTTTCTAAAACATCATCGAGGCAGATCGGCTCTAAGTTAATCACCTGAGGGTCCCCGGGCAAGCTACCGATGGCTTTTGCTACATCATTGCCAGATACGGCACAGACATCGCAAAGGGCTTGGGTCACGATAAGATCCGGCTGCAACTCAACCAACGTTTCCATCACCAAGTCATAGAGCGCTTCATCATTTTTTAACTGATCGGTCACTAGGCGGTCAATCTCGCTACTACTTAAACCTTCAGGGATTCGTGAACTTGTGAGTATGGGCAAGCCAACGACCGATACTGGATAATCACATTCATGGGACACCCCCACTAATTGATCACGCAGGCCTAAGCCGCAAACCAATTCGGTGGCGCTGGGTAATAACGAGACTATCTTCATTCTAAATCCTCCAATAGCAAATCAGCATAGACAAAACCATCACGTTTGACTACTTCGCCGCCGACCACTGAGATTGGATGCTTAAACATGGGACCATCCCAGGCAAAGGTATGAAACTCACCATTTTCACCACAGGGATCTATTGATTCGGGAAGCTCTTCCAACAATTGATTAGAGAACTGGGCACCAGCCAAGTACTCTGACATTAGCCTAGGATCAAGACAGGTAATCACCGCCTTGAGGCCGCCACTAATCATCTGCTGGGCTAACTGGTGGGTGGGAATTTGCCACAGAGGAAAAACTAATTCCAAACCAGTGCCAGCCATCTGAGTTTCACGGTAACTGCGAATATCTTCTAAATAGAGATCACCAAAGGCCACAGCATCCATCTTTAATTGAGTCCGAGCATCGTCCAGCGCCTGACCCATAATGGTTTCGTACTGTTCGTTACTGCAGGGCCAAGGCAGTGGAATTTCAATTAGCGGCAATTCTGCAGCCTGAGCCTGTAAGCGAAGTAACTGCTGGCGGACGCCATGAATCGCGGAGCGATTAAACTGACTGTTGAAGGTGGTGAGTAATCCCACCACCTCAACAGCTGGGTCCTGCTGTAATTGATACAGAGCCCAAGCCGAGTCTTTCCCACTGCTCCATGAGAGCAGTACTCGTTTGATTGCTTTGTCAGCTGACTGGTTCATAACTACGACCTTTAGAGGCTAAAGCGCACACCTAGACTGGCACCAAAACCTAAGGTCTGATAACCGAATACTTCTTCGTAATCATCGTCCAATAGGTTATCCAACCGCAGGTAAATATCTAACTTATCAGTGGCCCTATAGTTAGCATTCACATTCAATAGCAAGTAGTCATCCAGAGTTACTGTTTGTGAAGACTGCGGCCAAGGCGGAAAGAAAACATCGGTCTGGCTGCCGTTGTACTGAGCATTGGTGTTGATCTGCAGGCTGTCCATAACCTGCCATGCCAAATTCAGGCTGCCAGTATGGTTTGCACGACGGACTTCATCGATATATCCGCCAGCACCATCAGACTCTACAGAATCTGTGTAGGTGTAAGACGCATTCATAGAAAGGTTATCCGCTAGATCCGCAGAGGCACTTAGCTCCAGGCCTTGACGCTGGCTCTGGCCGTCTTTGTTAGCGGAGGTATAACCCGAAGTAACAGGGTCATAAACAAAACCATTAATTTCATTCTCCAATTCTGAGTCAAACAACGTTGCTGACAGGCTTAACGCGCCCAACTGCTGATCAATACCCAGCTCCCAGCTAGTAGAGTCTTCAGGCTGTAGATTGGGGTTGCCGATAAAGTTGGTATAGAAACCAAAGCGCTCTGAGAAGGTTGGGTTTTTAACCGCTGTGCCGTAAGCACTGCGTAAACGCGCGTCATCATTTAACTGATAAACCGCTTCCACTCTGTATGTGTTAGCACTATCAAATTCGGAGTTATCATCGTGACGACCACTGACCGCTAAGGTTAAGTCATCAGAAATATCAGTGCGGTATTCAACCGCGAAGCTATCGGTATCACGCTCACGATCCTGATTAGGATCCGATCCCCAAGAAATAGGCCCGCGCTGCTCGAAATCTTCCTCTTCACGCTCGACCAATACTGAAAGGCGCTGAGTAGATTCACCCCAAAACATCGAGCCAATATACTGATACTGATCTTTGGTTGATGCCGTCGCATTACCCAACACATTATCCGCAAAGGCTTCATTGTCATTGTTGGACTGCGCAATCACTAGCTTATGCTGCCAGAGACCATTGGCAGAAACATAGTCAGCGGTAAAACCCATGGTCCTATTGCGAAATTCAGATACTCTGTTCTGGTCTTCTACAAAACCATCGTAGTCGCCATCGGCATCAAACTCATTCATGCCATCCGCCTGACGAGCGGCAACAGAAAGTTTTACTTGATCGCTGAGCTTAAGACCAGCTTTTAGATTGATGCTGGTATTTTTATAGCCATCTTTTTCATCCCCTGTGCGCGAAATATTGTCGCCATCAGTTTCTACATGACTTAGGCCGAGACGTACATCAAAGTCGCCCTGCTTATGGCCAAGACTAAAACCACTGCGTTGAGTCGAATAGCTGCCCGCTTCAGTAAACACTTTCGCGCTAAAAGGTTGGTCGGCACTGCGGGTTACAATATTAACCACACCTGCCATTGCATCACTTCCGCGCATTGAGCTCTGTGGTCCACGAATGACTTCGACACGCTCAATATCATCGGCAGATAATGTTCCCCAGTTAACTTCATCACTCTGAGAGGGGTCATTGGCTTCGACACCATCAATCAATACCAGCAGATGATTGGCCTCTGCACCACGAGCACGGATCTGTGTAGCAGAGCCCTGTACACCACTGCGGCTAACCGCTAAGCCAGGCACATCGCGTAACAGGTCGCTGACGCTTAGAGCGGCACGATTTTTTAGCTGGGTTCCATCAATGACGGTAATCGCATTCGCTGAGCGGGTTGCTGCAATGGGGATTAATGAAGCGCTGACTAGCACTTCTTGAATGTTGGTTTCAGCCACAGCTGTAGTCGACAACAATGCTGCTGCCGCAATATAAGATAGGTTTTTCATGATTTCCTCTAACCCTCACACCCGAGGGAATATAAAATAAAACGGGGGCGTACAGGCAGAGGGACAGAGACTGTCAATCAGCACAAGACCGCACCCCGCGGTTTGTCTGCATAGCGATAGGCCGGTCTCCGGACTCATAAGTGAACAGTTTTTAAACCGTTCTATTTAGCTTCCTTCCCATGCCTAAGCACAGTGGTCATACAGCCAAACATTCTTATTTACCGTTGCGGGGGCAGTATCGGAATTACTTTTACACCAATGTCTGGCAAAGCTCACCGATTTCCCATTTCACTCTTGTCTAGTCAAAACGAAGTCGACTCAACGCGAGAACCTATTGCCGAAGCAAGTAGCGCAATCTACGCGCCTAGGCACTTTATGTCAATTAGGATCACTAACAAAAATATAATTGGCATGGTAATCTTACAATCAACAATGATGAATTCTATAAAGGTCGAGAAGGTATGTTGGCTGTATTGATAAAACGGGTGCTGGCATCAGAAATGGAGAGCACTTACGAGGAATTTTCACGAAAAATTATTCAGGCTGCGGTGCCAGCAAAAGGCTTTATCTCGAGTAAATCGTTTAAAGATCTAAATAACAGCAAGATTCGTTACACACTTATTCAGATGGAGAATCTTGCTGATTGGAAAGCCTGGTATCAGTCCGATGAGCGCAATAAGGCACTGGCTTATATTCAGCCCCTACTGCGGGAACCGGAAGCTATTTCAATTCTATCCACGGCCTAGACCAGCACTGACGTCGCATCGCCTCTAAAGCCTAATAGTCATCGCAAACAAGGGTCGACTTTGTTTTACTATTCAAACGGATTCACCCAAAAATGGCCATTTAAATGGTGTAAGAGTCATTTAGCCTTATTATTGCTGTTTTATGCCGTACTAAAAATAGCCGGTCAAGGCTAAGATACAGTCTGAACTCTAAGTGATCCATTCTTATGTCGACACCTTCAAATAATATTCCCCTCCTTATTCGCCCTGCAGATATTGACGACTGTCCCTTAATTCTGCGCTTTATTAAAGAGCTGGCCGATTATGAGAATCTGCTGCATGAGGTAGTCGCTGATGTGCCTACATTAGAAGAGTCTCTATTTGGCGACATATCGCATGCCGAAGTGGTTATCGCAGAGCATGAGGGTATGCCCGTAGGCTTCGCGCTGTTCTTCCATAATTATTCCACATTCCTAGCGCGCCCAGGACTGTATCTTGAAGACCTCTATATTCAGCCAGAGATGCGGGGGAAGGGGTTTGGCAGGCAGTTGCTCAGCTATCTAGCAGCTCTGGCGCTGGAACGATACTGCGGGCGCCTTGAATGGTGGGTGTTGGACTGGAACCAGCCCGCGAAAGATTTTTACCTGTCTGTGGGAGCTGAACCCATGGACGACTGGACGGTTAACCGGGTCACTGGCTCTGCGTTGGTTAATTTGGCGGCTAGTTACAATCAGAGATCATCATTATGAGCACTAACCTAGACGGAAAGCGTATGCTGATCACCCAAGCTGACACCTTTATGGGGCCCACTTTATGCAAAGTCTTCGGCGCGCTGGGAGCTACGGTGATTGCCGACAACCAGCTGCCGACCAGCCCCAATTTACCCGCTGAGATCGTGGCGGCCGCGGGCCATATAGATGTATTGGTGATTAATCTGGCTGTTCCCGCCCCGTTTACGAAGGTGCATGACGTCGATGATCCGGAATGGTCAGCAGTCTTTAAGGCCCTGGTCGACCCAATGCCACGGCTAGTCCGCGCCGTATTGCCGCAGATGCTGGAGCGTCGATCGGGCAAGATTTTGCTTATGGGTAGTGCGGCAGCACTGCGCGGCATGAAGCGAGCATCTACCTACAGCGCAGCCCGTGGAGCTCAGTTGGCCTATGTTCAGGCGGCTGGCGTGGAACTGGCACCCCAGGGTATTCAGTTCAATGGGATTGCACAGAACTTTGTAGACAACCCCACTTATTTCCCAGAAGTGACAAAGGCCAATCCAGCTTTTCAGGAGAGACTCCGACGCGAAGTGCCCTTGGGCCGGCTGGTATCTATGGAAGAGGACGCCCAGTTTGCCGCCTACCTGTGCTCTGATGCCGCTGACTGCTTTGTCGGTCAGGTGTTTCCGGTGAGTGGCGGCTGGGCGACGTAAAAACCAGCCAATAACCATGATTATGTCGTTCATGACTGAGCTTTCTGATAAAGTATTCCGATGTCTATGATACCCGAAAAATCGATTGTTATTTCCCCGACTCTAGCCGCGACTATCGGCTTGGAGGAGACTGTGTTTCTGCAGGTGTTACAGGAATGTGTGATCCACGGCAGTCCTATACATAGCAGTGGGTTTGACTGGGTAACCGTCTCAGCAAGCAAGCTATTAGCTCTACTACCTTTTTGGCGTGAAGCCGACATTCGCAGATTATCGGCCAGCCTCCATGAAAAAGGTCTTTTACTTATCGGCGGCGGGCCATTTTCAGAACAACTAGACTTTCGCTTTGCCTTTAATGAATTGGCCTATAGCCAGCCGCAAGTGCTCCAGACGCCGATGGCTTATCTTTCGGCACCGCAGATCCCCCATGCTGCAAAAACCATCGGTGGCAGCTGGCAGCCCAGTCCTGACGCATTGCGCCAATTAGCTCAGTTAGGTGTGACCAAGGCCTTTGCCGATCAACAAATACCGCAATTTGTCGCCTATTGGCGTGAGAGAAACGTCCCTCGTCATAGTTGGGAATCAAAATACATCAAAGAGGTCTGGCGTCAGTGGCAGCAGGCGGAGTCTGCCAATCATCGACGCAGCCTGGAGGTATCGGTGACAGGTGATTGGCTCCCCTCAAAAGATGCGCTTGATATATTAATTACTAAGGGCGGTATTAATCCCAATTTCATTGATGATGCCGTGCCTGAATTTATCCTTTATTGGCGAGATCGTGGTGATGTTTCAAATACCTGGGATTCAAAATTTATTCAGCATGTGCGCAGACAATGGCAGTTTTACACAGGCATAATGGAGCAGGATGCAATGCCACGAGCCATGCCGGCACAGTGGCAACCAAAAGAATCTGTCTATGACGTGCTGCAGATGGCCAATATAGATCGTCAGTTTGCGCAGCAGGGAATCCCTGAATTTGTACTCTACTGGCAGGAAAATGGTACGCCCCACGCGTCATGGAGCACCAAGTTTTTACAGTATATAAAGCGCCAGTGGGCGCGACACAATCAACCGCAGTCAGAGAGTGAAACAGATGGCAAAAAGCAAGGATCTTATTCAAAAGGTCGTATCCGGGATCGCAACATCATCGACGCTCTCTCCGACCGAAGCTGGGCTTCCTAAACCTGCCACTGCTAACCCAAAGCTTATTGATGCTATCAATCAGATTTTTGCGCTGTTTCGGGTCAATTATCATAATCAGTATTTCAGTGCTTTTGGTGATAATCCAAAATCTGAGAATCTGGCTAAAAAGCTCTGGCTGAATAAGGTCGGGGATTACTCTCCGGAGACTATCCTTAAAGCGGCGGAAAAAATCATCGCTGAAAGTGAATATCTGCCAACATTGCACAAAATGCTTAACGCCTGTCAGGTTGTGGGCATGCCAGCTGGGCTGCCAATCCCGCGCAAGGCCTACCAAGAAGTCTGCAATAAACCGAGTCCAAAAGCCGAGCAACGCTGGTCACACCCAGCGGTATACCTCGCCGGCCGAGACTGTGGCTGGTATTTTTTGGCCAACAGTATTGAATCAAAAGCCTTTGCTCCCTTTGTCGAGATCTATCAACAGTACTGTGAGCGAGTGTCACGCGGTGAAGAACTGACTGTCGAGGCGCCCGATGCCTTACCGGAACATTCTGCAGTACCTGCTAGCAGAGAACACAACCAAGAGCAGCTGGATAACCTCAAAAAACTCCTAAGCTAAAGAAGATACGTCCATGCAAGCACTCATTCATAACTCGACGGCGCGGCGTATGGCGAAAACCATCCTGAATGGTTTTCGTAGTTACTTCGCTGACTATCTCAATTCGACACTCAGCGCCAAGGCACGCTTTGAAAAAGCCGACTGGCACGGGGTGCAGCAGGCAAACGTCGATCGCCTTGAGCTCTACAAGTTAAAGGTTGCACAAACCGTTCAGTACCTCGGAATGGTCACCAACAAAGATCTGGCCAATCTAGAATTGTGGCGGGAAGCTAAGATCGCCTATACGCAGCTAGTCTTTAACTTTCCGAATTTTGAAATTGCCGAGACATTTTTTAACTCAGTATTCAGTGATCTGCATGATCATGACAAAATTGATGACGATATTATCTATGTTTTGTCATCTCAATTAATTGAGGCCCCAGCAGCCGAGTACAGTATCTTTGTGCGCTATGAAGGTGAGGGTTTTCGTGACACCTTTCGACGCATTCTCAAGGAATCTGAGTTCTCTCTACCCGGCGAAGATATCGATCTAGATCTTGATTGTATTATGGAAGTGTTTAATCAAGAGATTATTCCACAACTAACTGGCCCTCTAGACGCTATTAAGTTTGATATTTTAGAATCGACTTTTTATCGCGGCAAGGCGGCCTACATGGTTGGGCGGGTTGTCGACGGCAAGAACAAGTTCCCGCTAGCTCTGGTATTTTTAAACACCGAAGAAGGCCAGCTTTATGTGGACACTGCGATGTTCAATGCGGATGATCTAAGCGTACTGTTTAGCTTTACTCGTAATCATTTTATGGTGGATGCACCGCTCCCTTATCAGTATTCCCATTTTCTTAAAAAACTGATGCCAAAAAAACTCGATTACGAAATCTATAACTCTCTGGGTTTTCCTAAACACGCAAAGACGGAATTCTTTCGGCAGCTGGTTGGTCATTTAAATAGCTCCTCTGATCAGTTTATTGTCGCTCCGGGCATTAAGGGTATGGTGATGACCGTGTTCATGCTGCCCTCATACAATATTGTCTTTAAGATTATCAAGGATAAATTCGCGCCGCCCAAAGAGGTCACGCATCAAATTGTACGCGAAAAATATCGTCTGGTATCGCGACATGATCGGATTGGTCGGATGGCAGATACGCAGGAATTTGATAATTTAACTTTTCCACTCAGTAGGTTCTCTGATGAATTAGTACAAGAGCTGTCAAAAGTTGCGGCTTCTCAAATTCAGATACGGGACGACAAACTGATCATTCGACATCTTTATACTGAGCGCTATATGACACCGCTTAATATTTATTTGCAGAGCTCCAACGACGAAGAAATGCACAGTGCGATGGAGGAGTATGGGAATTGCATCAAGCAGCTGGCTGCCGCAAATATATTCCCAGGGGATATGCCATTAAAGAATTTTGGTGTTACCCGCCATGGCCGCGTAGTTTTTTATGACTATGATGAGATCGCCTTTCTTACTGATTGTAATTTTCGCAAAATCCCAGAGCCTAAAAATGAACAGGAAGAGATGCAGTCTGGCCCATGGTATACCGTCGGCCCCGATGATATTTTTCCCGAAGAATTTCGGTTGTTCTTCTCAGGGAACATCAAGGCACGCAAGATGTTTGAGGAGATGCACAGTGATCTTTATGAGGTGAGTTTTTGGACTGAGCTGCAAAATAAAATACGCAGTGGCTATGTGGTAGATGTATTTCCCTACCGTCGAGTAAAGCGCTTCGATCGGAGTCAGGGAGCTAGTCTAGACGCTTCTTAACCTAGCGATAAGGCAGATATTCAGTGCGCTCGCCGCTTTGAATTCTAAAACCATTCAAGCCTATAGCAAGAAGTGTCCAGTGCTGGTCTATTTTGTCTCCAGCTTTGAGGATGCGTTGACCGGTAAACAACCGATTGGATGCTGAGCCCCTTGCAATAAACATGTGGCCAGAGATGCCGACAGCAGGTAACGAAAGAGTCGACGTCGTTGGCACAGACTCTTTTAACAGCTGCAAAGGCTGGGGTACTTCTATGATTGCTACGGGGGCCTGTTGAGGCACTAATACTAATGGCTGCGTCGAATCGGAGACTGGTGTTACCAAAACTAAATAGCTGCCCGCCCCGAGCAGTATCAGTAATAACAAGGCAACAGCACCCTTTTTTATCACCGACGTTGATTCTACCTCTGGCTCATACGGGTTCCAATTAGCGCTAACGAAATCATCTAATTCTTTAGGGTCTTCCCGCAGGCGGTCGCGCTCTGCTTTTTGCAATGCATCAAGAATATATGACATTATTCATCACCCTTATTGAGACGAGGAATCGATGCATCAGTTAGCTGATTCAGTTTCATTATTGTTTCGCGACCTACAACCCCATCGGATTTTAGTCCCCGCACGGTCTGAAAGTCTAAAATCTTAGCTGCGATCGCTGCCGAATAGAGACCGCCTGTTACTAAACGCTCTGCATTTTGATCAATAATAGCTAGCTGGTCCTGCAGCCAGCTCACCATTTGTGGGCTCTTACTACCAATCTTTAGTGTATTAAATCCCTCAGGGCGCCTCCACAGATATAGATAATTACCAGACCAATTCTCTGTAAAATGTAGCAGGTTGATATCAGTAATGCCTGTTTTACCCGTTACCGTGACGGTGGTTCGGTCGAGGTCTGTCAGCAGATAGCCTTTTAGTACCGAGTCTTCTTTTAGCCAGACAATTCCGGGGCGATCGACTCTGCGTAACTCCTCTACGGTACCCGCGATTATTTTACTAGCGCCCAGATTCAGATGGGCCGCCTGCGCAAAAAATTCGTCCTCCGAATAGATGTCGGGTACATCGAGTGACCACTGCTTGAATAGGCCTATAAATGGGTTGGCATCTGCTGTGGCCTGCACTCGATTAGTCGTTGTTTCAGATGCTGGCGGTGTCACCACAGGTTCTATAAGCTGCTTGGGGGTATTAATCGTCGTAATGACTATATCTGGAGAGTGATCGAATCGAGCCATTAATCCAACTATGACCAACAGTAGAGCGGCGATTACCACAAACGGCCATCTATTGAATTTATCGATATTTTGGCTACCAAGGATCTCAATGGCCGCGGCTTTGACTAACGACGGGGATACTGTCTTAGCACCCAGTGAATAGGCGGCTACTAATGCATGCTGGCAGACTAAATTAATCAGTCTTGGTACGCCTTGAGTCATTCGGAAAAGCATCGATACACTAGCAGCATCGAACAGTGGATTTTTCCCTCCGGCAC
>Ga0209709_10002815_pt1 | contig 14802 bp, 5 predicted proteins | sample ArcticOcean_MG_C_2_FD_187435 | JGI IMG/M metagenome (GOLD analysis project Ga0209709, IMG submission 187435) | Marine microbial communities from western Arctic Ocean - ArcticOcean_MG_CB4_136 (SPAdes) (version 2) | ecosystem: Environmental > Aquatic > Marine > Oceanic | place: Arctic Ocean... | reverse complement strand
TATTACATTTTGAAACAAGCGTAGACTTTTCACCTGGAGCTAATTTGGGCTTTATCGAACATGGTGAACGAGTTTGGTTCGATGCCACAGATTCTTCGGGAACACAACTGTGGTCCACAGATGGAAGTATTACTTGGAAAGAAACCAATCTCAGCAATGGTATTTCAGATGGCGACTCGATTTTAGCGTTAGGTTCTGAACTTGTGCTATCATATGGCGATGGAATGATGATTCATGGTGAATCTGAAACATTCATCAGTGGTAGTTTTACAAATATTACTACAGTAAACGGTGTACTACTATACAATACACCCACCGGCATCTCAGTAGGTGGAACTACAGTTAGCGGTGAAATTCATTCATCTGCAATTTATCATGATGGCTACTATTGGTTCATTGCCACTACAGATAGTAATGGTCCACAATTACATCGCTGGAATAATATCAATCTCGAGCAAATGAGTATTGGTTTGCCAGGAACTCCCGGCCAATCTATTGCCCTCACTGTAGTAGGCGATAATATTCTCTTTGATTCTGATGGATTATATTCATTCAATACTACATCAGCCTCAATATCTGAGTTGAACTCAACGCTTCAGAATGTAGGATTCTCAACAGGGGGTGTATTGCATGATGGCAAATTGTGGTTTGACTGTGGAGCTCCAACATCAGGTTACGAATTGTGCGTTAGTGATGGTGATAATGCGTGGATACATTCCGACCACATTCCAGGAATGGCATCCTCATCTCCATCTCACCTTGCGATAGTTGGAGAGAATTTACTTGCAATTATTACCGACCCAATCGAGGGTGGACAATTACACTTAGTTGATGAAAATGGACTTACATTATTGTGGGATCATGGCGATGGTAATCTTGCATCTGGAGTTCATGGAGAGTTATGGATCGGTCAAGATTTAGCCTACTTTATCGCAGACTCATCTACATACGGACTTGAAATGTATGGCTGGGCGCACGGTCAACTGAATGATGAATGGATAATAATTCAGTGACGCCAATCGTGCCTAGCCGCTAGTGGTTGACGCCATCCTTGGCCAAATGCTCTCTTTGAAACTCGAGGAGCGGGTGGCATTTGCCAACGCTTGTGTTCATTCCGGGCAAGTCTTGTCAATACATCGCGTACAATATCCCCATTATGCCCCTTAGCAGTTATCTCAGTAGCATCGAGGCCACCTTCAATATGAAGGCGTAGGATTTCATCAAGGATAGGATATGGAGGGAGACTATCCTCATCTTTTTGCCCAGGGGCTAATTCAGCACTTGGCGGCTTGGTCAGGGTTGATTCGTTAACTGCATTAGCGCCAAGTCGTTTGTTGAATTCCCTTGCTAATGCATACACTTCCATCTTGTACAGGTCACCCAATGGAGCATATCCACCTGCCATATCACCATACAAGGTACAGTAACCTTGGCCAAGTTCTGATTTATTTCCCGTCGCAATTGCCATCGCACCGTTGGCATTTGCATGAGCCATCACAATCAATCCCCGTAATCTGGCCTGCAAGTTTTCGCCTGCCACTGGGTTTCCATTGGCCAATAAGTCTGCTAGAGCAATGTCGGTAGCATCATGTAAATCGTTAATTGGTCGAATTGTGAAATCGATACCTAATACATCGGCTGTTACCTTAGCATCATCGATACTGTGTTGACTAGAGTGTCTAGAAGGCATTGAAATTCCAGTTACATTACCTGCTCCAACAGCAGCACTAGCCACACAAGCAGCCAATGCAGAGTCAATACCACCCGACAACCCGAGTACAATCTTTGAAATACCACTCTTTTTGCAATAATCCGACAAACCGATTATTATGGCATCGAGTAAGTCTTCATCATCGTCTTCAATATCATCTTCAGGATCTAGAATTGTAATATCTCCATCGCCTAACCAAATACAACCTTCGGGATTAGAAAGGTCTGCGATAAGTACGCCTTCCATCCAAGCAGGTGCAATTACAACCGTTCCATTTGGCCATGCAATTACTGAACGTCCATCGAACAAGAGATCGTCATTACCTCCAACCTGATTGGCCAGAAGGAATGGGTGATTTAGAGAAGCTGCTGCACTTCGGGCGACTGCTATCCTGATTCCAGATTTGTTAGCGTGGTAGGGCGATGCGGATAGATTGACTGTAGCATCTAGCAATACTCCTTGCCGACCCCACTCTACGATTTGTGCGATTGGATCACTATCGTAATCGTTAGGAGTGGCGCCACAGTGTTGCCAAGCATCTTCGCAAATTGTAACGCCAATGTCTAGTCCAGCAATAGTCCGGGCAATCCCTGGTCTCTCATCCGCTTCGAAATATCTTGCTTCATCAAATACATCATAGGTTGGAAGAAGTTGCTTACGAGTAACCTCGCGCACAGAATCTCCTGCTCTAACTACCCCATTGCCTGGAAGAGAGCGGTCTCCAAGGGATGGTACAGGTGTTCCAACCAAAATTGGAATAGCAGAATCCATCGAACTCGCTGTATCATGACAGGCATTTACGAAATCCGATTGCAGCAATAGATCTCTTGGAGGATACCCGCTAATTGCAAGTTCAGTAGTAACTGCCAAACTCGCACCGGCAAGTGATGCTTGGTCTGCTAATGACTTGATTAGTGACGCATTGCCACTAATATCCCCGACGATTGGATTGATTTGTAGCAAAGCTATTTTCGATGCCATTACTCTCCCCCATTCTTGTCCATCAAAAATTAGCCTCTATGCTTTGTGCATTCTAGTTAATCTTCAGATTCGTCCTCATCTTCAGGTTCGTCCTCATCTTCAGTTTCGTCCTCATCTTCGTATTCCCAGGCTATATCTGATTCTCCTTGACTAACTGTAGCGAGACGCAACCAAGAAAAGATGAATACTATTCCTAATGATATCATAATTAATGTAATTCCAAGAATCCAGGGGTTGGTCGCACCAATACTGCCTTCGAGGAATGAACTATCTTGAATTGGCATGACCTCGATGAATTCTGATTCTTCGGTTTGTTCTAGCAACGTCACTTCTACCCTCTGAATCCCTGCGAATTCCGGTTTCCAATCAACGATCACGGTTGAAACTGATTCCGCATCTACGAATACTGAAGTTTTTGTCAATTCTGAGCGTACACCATTTAGGTCAACAATTTCCACGAGAAGTTCAGCATTGCCACCTAGCATTCCAGAATTACGGATATGTATCTGAACAATAGTTGGTTCGTCAACTTCAAGACTATATTTGGATAACTCGATGCCTTTTCTATCAATAGTGAAGTCTGGAGTATGGTGAACTAAATCCCATTGCCCTGCAGGAGATGACACGCTATTGCCTTCTTTCTCAAATTGGTTACCTGCCACATCACGTCCTTCAAATCTTACTTTCAGAACAACTTCCCCGCGGAGAATCTCAGGTGAGATATCCGATAAATCGATTGTACCAATGAATTCGAGACGTAATCCTGAACTCACATTCCCATCTAGTTGAAGAACGGAATTGCCAGACACAATAGCATTATTATCACCTTTTGCTGCAACCCACCAAACCAATTCCACAGACTCTGTATCAATTCCATAATTCTCAGAGATTATCACTTTGACAAAATGGATTTCTGCCTGCAGAATAGATGATTCTCTCGGTGATGAAAATTCGACTACTTGGGGTCCAACAGCATCTACAAGTATCCACTTCACTGCTTCAGTAGGGCTGGTCAGATCAATCCCCTGCTCAGGCATACAATCAACATTCCAAGTCATAGCATGTTGTCCTGAAGTAACAGGGGCATTGAGTGCGGCTGTAAACAATCCATCGGTAGCTACAGCGGTTGTTCTAACCCCGTTAAGACGGACCTCAATATCACAATAAAATTGAGGCTTTTCCAAACTTCTAACGAATATTAAATCACCAGACAACTCCATTGAAGACCCCGGTGAGACTCGGGCTCCATCTTCGATTATTGCTCCATTTTCAACCCAAAGTGACAAATTGTTTGGAATCATCATTTCTGCCGAAAACCGCCAGCGGTTTTGTGGGAAACTTACTGAATCCAAATTGCCTGAGCGGTCATAAATGTTGACAATTGGCTCTCTCCTTGCATCCCCTAAATCAGGCATACCCCATTGTGGAACCAACTCTAGATAAAGTATCAAATCTTGATCATATGGATTTGGAGTCTGTCCATTTGCATTGTTTACTCGACACATTGAAATTACGATATGAACGGTTTCACTAATACATTGACGAGTGTTTGAGTCCCACCTTAGAGTCAATCTATCACTACCGATATTATCTGCTAAAGAAACCTCAATTCCACTAATATCCGAGATTCCATTCAATTCGGTAAATGATATGTTCAAGCCATAGGTTTGTCCGGGATGCAACCATGCTCTGCGTCCTTCGGTCCATTCAAACCCATCACTATCAATCAGAGGAGTTCCATCGGCACTAATCTGGTACATGAACAGGTGATCACCGACCATATCTGAACCGCCCCCTAGTAGAGTCTGCCCAGAAGGGTCACTTCCAATTACGTAACCTGCTACCTTTTCTCCAGGGTATGCAGCGGTATCATCGATTGTTGCAATATATGACCCATATGTTTGCTCCAAATCTGAAGGTGAAGTCAGCATTCTAGGGACGTATTCACCTTCATTTGGCCAACCATCTTCATTGAGATCATTCGACCATTGGGTCCACAACATCAATGTGACATTTGAAGGCAACACTGGCTGATCGGTGATGTTGATGATAATTTCTTGATTGATGGAAGACGTTAGATGATCGAAATATCGAACACTAGCGTCTGTAACAACAGGTGCAAGGGGATCGATGGCAAAGGTTCGAGTGATTTCTACAGGCTCACCTAAACCACCGCCTGCAAGAGGTGTCACCACTGCCTTATAGGAGACGTTTCCATTGATGAATGGCACTCTTGTATTAACAACCCAATTATCACCTTCGTACCCAGTGGTACTAGCGATGATTTGAGTATCTCTAAAGAGCGATAGTTCGAATTCTCCAGGGAATGGCTTCTCATCGAGATCTCCATTTTCGAAACCAACATCGATATTGAAAGCCAGATTATCATCTGCCATCAAATAGGTTGCATCCGATGTTACAAGGCCCCTATCAGTATACATCTTCATCGATTCAATACGCAAATCATTGTCGATTGCAAAGGATGTCCAAGTCTCTATTGCAGGCATTGATACTACACCGTTCGTCAATTGGAGACGGGTTTCAATTCGAAGGTTAGTCTGGTCATCAAAAGATTGTGAAGTTCTGAAACTAGTCAACAAATCATGGATATCTTGTGAGGAAGTGTGATTGACTCCATCGGGAGAAATTACAAGTGTTTCATGATCTCCTGTGGAAATAGTATTACCACCTAGTATTGGAATGAACCACATTGCTGCCTTGTCATCAGAATAAAGATTCATAATTAATCTGTGAGGTGATGATGAATGGACCTGTGCCTTTGTATTGACTTCACGCCACTTCTGTGATGGCGTAAGTGTTTGTGAATCGTTAGTCCAAGTCAGAGAGCCCATCGTCACATCACCTGAAGAGGTAAAAGAAAGGAGACTAACTTCCAAAGTACATGCCGAATCTGCGCTAAACAGTAATGGTAGATTTGATGCTTTGCTAGTATCTAGCCTTGCTCGGTTCATAGCTAAAACCACTTCATCTATTGCTGTAGCGCTGACAATTTCTTTAGCATCATAAATGATAGTTAATCCGGCTAGTCTTTGCGTACCGGCATCTGAAATTAATTCGATTCTACCATGGACGAAATCGCTCCCTCCCATCCGCTTCACAGGTGCTGTGCCTGATGTTTCCTGGTTTAGAAGTTCCAAATCACTGGCGTTTAATGACATCCTCATGCCATCGACATATCCGTTACCACCAATTTGAGCAATCATCTGATTACCAATCCACAATGCCATGGTTTGGACACCGAGACCAACCACTCCTACATCATCTACGGATACCTCGAAAGATTTAGCATCCCTCGGAATTAACAAACTTTGCCAAGAAGTTGGACTTAGGCCAACTTGGAATATGGAACTAGAATTACCTCCGACAAACACATCCTGATTGCCCCATACTCCAATATCTTCATCGTTAACCGACCATTCATGTCTTCCATCATTATCAATATCCATTATTGGAGACATAACTGAAGTGGTAGGATACAATTGTAGCCGGAGGTTTTCGGCTGACCAACCGTTTGTCAATCCATGATAACGGAATTGGATTGTTGAAGCTGAGTCTTCCAAAGTAGTTCTTTGCGCAGATGAATTTATCTGGGTCCAATTACCTCGATCTAATGAAACAAATGTATCTACACTTCCTTGTAATACAGATTCGAATCTATATGATGAAAACGGCATGTTAATGTCGAATTCGGGTGACAACAAGGTAGAATCGATATCCCCCCCTATTTCAAAAGATGAAGAACTCCAACTGGAATTATCAAAACCCCAGCCACGAGACTCTGGGTTGGAATTGAATTCATCATAGATTCTACCCTCGCCCGAAACACCATATAAACGAGGCGAGATTCCTGATTGATTAGAAGCAAACTCTAGATTGAGACGTAGAGATTTATGAACCTTCCAATCAACTACTGAAAGATCAATCCATTCACCAGAACGGTTAACCAATCCAGGAATCGGAGTATTGGTACCTGCATCGATAACAGTCCAATTTAGATGGGCATCTTGAGGTATTGTAGCATCTAGGAAAATTGGTGAATACCTGCCTTCTTCTATTTGTTCATCAGCACTCGAAGCCCAACCGAAAGATCTAGTTGTCAAATTTGCACCACTGGTACCTGGTATTGTAATGTCATCAAAGAACCAATAGTCACAACAGTTTGAGGAACCGGAAGTCTGACGAGCCTTAATCTGGAACGTGGAATGGTATGCATCGGATGGCAAATTGTAATTGACATTGGTAGCAGTTCCGCCACTGGTAGAACCAGGAAGATATTGGATTTGAGCCCATTGATTGCTCGATGTTTTGTATTCCAAGTAGAAATCTTCGTTGGAATCGGGCTCTTCGCCACATTGGCTACTCCCTTGCATTACCCATGCTTGTACCGATAATCCTTGGTGACCTACAAGATTTACTTGCGGGCTCGTGGCGGTTACAGCACCACCACGTGTCCACCAAGAAGCGCCTGTTGCTCCATTCATTCCGCAGGTCAATGCTGTATTGTGTTGGGCGAAATTGGAATTCGATGAGGTCCAGCCATTGTCCCCTTTGTCAAAATTCCAATCAACTCCTTGAAACCCAAGAATCAAAGAACCATCAGAATCTTCCATCAAGCCTTGACTAGTGAAACCTGGTTCAGACCAATCCGACCAGTCAAAACCAGTAGATCTAACACTATCTCCTGCAGCAACTGAGAAGGATATTGTTTGCAATGCATGGCTTTGATCAAGCATCAAAGATGGCCCAATACCGCTTTGACCAGCACCATAGATTGCGACTTCCGTAATATCGCTAGAACCGCTTTTTGAAAAGTCATTATCTTCTAATGAATCGGACACATTGGGAATCATGAAAAACTGAGAAAGCGGACCGGATAGAATGAACAAGAGGCCCAACGCGAACGCCTGAACCCCTCTTCTTACTGGCGCCATATGATTACTGCATGAACTCAATGTAATTCAAAGAAACCCTTGTTAATCACTTCTCCGAAGTGGAGTTTAGTTGTAACTTTGGATGTATATTCAAACGACTATTTCAAGACAGGTTCACATCTCGGATGTGACATGGCCAGCCCACGGACGACCAGCGAACTGGATTCAGTTGCATTGGAAACCGGTCTACTCTCCACTTGGCAAGAGGAGAAATTGTTCGATACCAGTGTCGAAAATCGGGCTGATGGTGAACCATTTATTTTCCTTGAAGGGCCTCCTACTGCAAACGGCAAACCAGGAATCCATCATGTCGTTGCTCGAACCTACAAAGACCTGGTCTGTCGATGGAAGACTATGCAAGGTAATTTTGTCGAAAGAAAGGGCGGCTGGGATACTCACGGCCTGCCTGTCGAAATTGAAGTTCAGAAGCGTCTTGACCTCATGAGCAATGAGGCAATTGAGAATTTTGGAATCAAAGAATTCAACAAAGAATGCCGTGAATCTGTTTGGACATATGAGGCAGCATGGCGAGAGATGACCGAGCGTATGGCATACTGGTGTGATCTTGACAACCCATATGTCACCCTTGAAAATACATACATTGAGTCATGCTGGTGGGCTCTCAAGAAGATGTTCGATAAAGGCTTGCTATACCGTGGTTACAAGGTTCTACCATACTGTCCACAAACCGGCACTTCATACTCCAGTCACGAAGTTGCTCTAGGCTACAAAGAGGTCGAAGAGCCTTCGGTTTATGTCAAATTCAAATTGGAAGATAGCGATGCTTCAATTCTAGCTTGGACCACAACTCCATGGACATTACCTGGGAATGTAGGACTTGCAGTGGGGCCTGATGTTGAATACGTCAGAGTTCGTGTCACCGCAAATCCTGAAAGTTGGGAAGGACATGGTGGTGCAGAAATTGGCGAAGAGTTAATCCTTGCAAAAGACCTCTTCAAAGAGGTTATTCGTCACCATTGTGAAGAGATTGAAACAATCCTTGGAAGCGACTTAATTGGGCGCTCATATACACCATTATTCCCTGGCGCAGTAGACCGTGATGGCTCAGAAACAGCATGGACAGTGATCGGTGCTGATTGGGTTACTACAACCGATGGTACCGGCGTAGTTCACACAGCGGTAATGTATGGTGAAGACGACTACAATTTGGGTATGGAAGTTGGACTTCCGGCACAACACACCGTTGGAATAGATGGTGCATTCCTTGCTGGAACCCACCCATCACTAGATGGCCGTTATGTCAAAGATTGTGATTCGACAGTTATCGAATTAATGCACGATGCAGGTTTGCTATATCGTGAAAAAATGTATACTCACGATTATCCTCATTGTTGGAGAACCGGTCACCCGCTCCTCTACTATGCGATGGATTCCTGGTTTGTTCGCATGACTGCAGTCAAAGAAATGCTACTAGAATTCAACTCACAGGTTGAATGGGCTCCCGATTGGGTTGGAGAGGGCAGATTTGGAGAATGGTTGCGCAATGTCAAGGATTGGGCTATCAGTCGTGAAAGGTATTGGGGAACGCCACTACCTGTTTGGATTTGTAACGAATGTGAACATCAACATTGCGTCGGCTCGACAGAAGAAATGGCAAGTATGGCCAAAGAAGGAAGTCCGGTTGCTGAAGATCTTCATCGTCCATATGTCGACGATACTGTCCTAGTTTGTACCCAATGTAGTGGCGATATGAAGCGTGAACCATTTGTAATGGATTGCTGGTTTGATTCTGGCTGTGCATCTTTCGCTCAATGGCACCATCCTTTCGGTGAAGAAGGTAAATTCGAAAATAACTTTCCAATAGACTACATCTGTGAAGGAGTAGACCAAACAAGAGGTTGGTTCTACACTTTGCTTGCTGTAAGCACAACGGTATTTGATTCCATTTGTTACAAGAGATGTCTATCTCTTGGTTTGATTTTAGATGCGGAAGGGAAGAAGATGTCCAAATCCAAGGGCAATATTGTCGACCCTTGGGACCATTTCAACCGTGAAGGTGCAGATGCTACTAGATGGTACATGGTCACCGCTGGCGCCCCGTGGAATCCGATGAAATTCGACGCTAATGGCGTTCGTGAAACATATGGTAAAATGTTCTTGACACTATGGAATATCCACAGGTTCCACTCAGATTACGCTGCACTCGATGGGTTTGACCCAGAAACATCTCCTCAAGGTAAGAAGACACCATTGGATAATTGGGTTCTAGCCAAACTTGCGCAGATTGTTGAAGGTACTAGCAAGCAATTCGAAGAGTGGGACTTCCACAAGGCTTGCAGGGATATCGAGGAGTTTGTCGTAAACGATGTATCAAATTGGTACGTTCGTCGTTCAAGACGCCGTTTGTGGGACGAGGCTGAAGGAGATGACAAACTCGCTTGCCAACACACACTACACACTGTTCTAGTGACAATTAGCAAACTAATGGCACCGGTCTCGCCGTTCATGTCCGATACGATTCATCGAAATCTAGTTGGAACCTCTGTCCACTTGGCAGATTGGCCAGAGGCTGGTGAAGTTGACACCGATATTCTGGAAACTATGATCTTGGTTCGTGAACTTGCTGAAACCGGCCGTAGAATAAGAGTAGATGCAGACCGCAGACAACGCCTACCATGTGCAGAAGGATGGATTGTAAGTGGACCGGACTTGTCTGATTTCCATGAAATCCTAGCAGAGGAATTGAATGTTGAGATGATCTCCTTGGAAGAAGACCTCGATAGATTCCAAAGAAGCGAAGTCGTTCCAAACCGTAGAAGCCTAGGAGCAAAATGCCGACAGAATCTACCTGCCGTTCTACAAGGGATTGCAGATGGCGATAGTGAAGCAATGCAAGCAAGTATTCAAGCTGGCAATCTGATTATCGCAGGATATGAAATTGGAGAAGGTGACATCGAACTTCGACGTGTTGAAAGAGAAGGATATGCTGCGCAAACAGTACAGATTTCAGATAGTTCAGTATCTCTGGTATTAGATATGAGCAACACACCAGAACTTCTCTCCAAAGGGCTTGCTCGTGACATTACACGAAGAATACAAGCATCTCGTAAGGACATGGATTTAGCAATTGAAGATACGATATCCCTAGAGATTTGGATGAAAGATGCTCCTGAATTATTCAGTCACGATAAGGAATGGATTCTCAACGAGACCAGAGCAAGTAGTGCTAATTTCAATTCTGGAGAAGGCGACGGGGAATCATTCGAAGTTGACGGGTCAACGATTTGGTACAGTGTTAAGAGGTCGTGAAATGAAATCTGCTATTGCAATTTTACTAACATTGACCATGCTTATGGCAGGGTGCTTTGGTGGTGCTGAAGAAATTGCAGTGGTCGAACAAGAAGTCCCAATATGGGATGATTACGAAATGATAGACAAAATCCCTGCAATCTCACCGTGGGAATTTACGACTATTGATTTGAGCCTAAATCAAAGCACAACTACGTCATGGGCTGTTTTCAACAAGGATTACGGCGGCAATTGTTGTGAACACTATCTAGCTACCACGATCGAAGGAGATATTCTCAACATTGGTGGAGAATATCCAGTTTGGTCTGAAGACCGAGGCCATGAATGGCAGACTTACATTCCACCAGCCCTAACCGATATTACATGTCGAACTCCAGTTCCAACCAATCCTGGTCAAGAAGGATTAGGCGAAGGAAGTATAGTTCAGGCAACCAATGGTGACATCATTTCTATGTCCTGGTTCCCTTACATCGGCGCTGATGCAAAGATCGACAAATTTTACGCTATCCTTTATGATGATTCAGAAGATGAGTGGAAATGGTGTTACAACCGAATGACTGAGCCATTCTATGACCGCTCTTGGCAAGTGGAAGTCGTAGGTCCAATCTCATCTAATATTGGCACTGGAGACTGGGCAAGCCTAGTTGTTTCCAACTTCTGGCACCAAACTCAGAACGCAGGTGGCCAAATCAGTGTTGATGGATTAAATTACTACAACTTCCAATTCGTAGGTCGAAATACAAACCCTGGAGCCGCTGAAGTTGACCTCAATTTCTCAAACTTGCCACTATACTACGATGTCAACAAACCGCACAAGGAAATGCGTTCATTCCCAGTACCGAGCGGCGGACTGTACTTCCCGCAATACTTCAGTGATGGCACATCTGCATTCCTAGATACCTCACTGAACTGGAATAAACACAATGTCGAGTTCCCTAGTGAGTACTGCCAACTCGACTCCACAGGCGCACTGCATTGCATCAGTCTTGCAGGCACGACATTCACGCATCACCTTTCATGGGATGGAGGAAGTACATGGGCTACTGAGAACTATTCAGATGAAAAATGGTCACAGATTGAGGAATGGGAATTCCAAGCCAATGGCGAATTAGACTTGTTTGTACTAAATGTCAGATATCAATCGGCTGAAGGCCCCGATGTTGACGTGTTATACCATGTCAGAGAATATTCTGAATCGATGGCACCTGACACAATAACTTACATTGGACTTGGTGATTTAGATTCAACAAGTGGCGCAGGTGCAGACATCAGATTTGACTTCGCTTCAATGGGAATTCTCAACGATGGTGGAGTAGTCGTGGCATACCATGATTCAAGTGACCCTGACCCATTATTTGCTGTCGAAATTGAAATGCCAGTATATGGGCCAATCAATCAATAATGATGGATTCATCCATTTGGTTGTAAAACTGAAAGTGAACCTGTTATGCGACCCCTATCTTCAAAACCTGTTGGCAAACAATTTTGCCTATGGTTCTGAAAGCTTTACCGGGAGTTGGGGCAGGTCTTGCAAGGAAATTAACAGATCATTTTGGCACTGAAGACAAGGTTCTTCAATTGCTTGCAGATGGTCAAACTGAATTGATTGCCGAAGTTGAAGGTGTGTCATTGAAGCGTGCTGATAGCCTTGCTAGATCACTAAATGGCATGGAGGATTTTCTGGCAACACCAGAATCGATAAGATTGCATAGAGAACTGGTCACAACAATTGCAGCACATGCAGTCAACAATTCAACACGTTCACGATTAAGAAATTTGATGCCGGTAAGAGACATCTCAAGTAGAAGAGAAATTATTGGTCAAGCGATAGATTGTGAATATGTCATCTCCGGTCTTCGCATACCTGTCGAGGTTGATGGCCATTATGAAAGAGTTGTAGTTTCGAAAGACCCAATTGAGGACTTGAAACGCTTTTGTAGAGTTCTAACTCCATCCGCCCAAGAAACCTGGAAGGATTACAAGGTCTTCAAATCTGTAACTTGGATTGGCCAAGGAGGTCCAGCCCAAACACCAGAAGGATGGCTAGTATTACCGGAGGGCGCATCGATTGACATGATTCTACCTGAGAAGTGCGTTGGTTGGTTTGTGCATAATTTAGAATCACTAGAATTATTGACAAATTTGCCAGAAGGAAAGGGATTCTTCAATCATTTTGATGATATCAGAATGCCTGCTCTGAGAGATTTACTGGATGAACTTTCCAACGAAACAGATGCTGAAGATATCGCTAATGTTCGAGACAAACTTTGGCCATTCGCCAAAGAATTGGAAAAGAGAATCCATGCAGAGGTGGACAATGCAATGCAGAATGTGAAATTGGATTTATCCGGTTCAGATATGCTTGAAGCATTGGCGGATACTGCATCACTACAGCGAAAACTTGCACAACAAACCAGTGATGCAATCGAACAAGCCATCGAAACTGCAACTGATGAAATCGCAGTATTACTAGGGAGTGTTGGCGTTAGATGCCCACGTTCAATATTCAAATCAGAATGGCCGACTAAAGTGGACAGGAAAGCCTTGGATGAAATCGATTCCCAACTCGAAGACTTGTGGAAAACAACTCAATCAGATCGTCTAGTTTCGCTAGCAAGAAGACTTGCTCCACTAAAATCTCGATGTGAAAAAGCATTGCGTAGATTGGTCGAATTGGACCAATGGCTAACAATTGGTCGTTGGGCTAGAAGTGTTGAAGCAGTAATGCCAGAAATGTGTGACCACGGCATTACAATCAAGGAGGGAAGGCATTTGTTAATCGATGGAACTCCAGATCCTGTCGATTACGGCTTAGGCAATTGCGCATCTAAAGCAGACAGACAATCTATTGCCCTTCTTACAGGAGCAAATAGTGGTGGTAAAACTACCATGCTCGAATTGCTAGGACACTGTACTATTTTGGCTCACATGGGCCTTCCAGTGCCTGCAAAGTCAGCCCGTGTTGGACGAATTGAATCGCTCCATGTATTAGCAAAAGCCGGGGGGACTCAGTCGGCAGGAGCACTTGAGCAAACATTGCTACAACTTGCACAAGTTGTCTCAAACACTGATTCAAAATTAATTCTAGCTGATGAATTAGAAGCGATTACTGAACCAGGAGCAGGTGCTAAAATCATAGCAGGTATGCTAGAAGCTGCAGAATCCCATGCAGGAACTTGCATGCTCTTGGTGACTCATCTTGCCCCTGCCATCATCGAGGCAGCAGGACGGGAATTACGAACTGATGGTATTGAAGCAAGAGGATTAGATGAAAATCTTGAACTCATTGTCGATAGAACACCTAGAAGAAATCATCTGGCCCGTTCAACACCTGAATTGATTGTTAGGAGACTGGTTGAACGCTCGCAAGGTGATGCGAAAGAGGTATTCAAATCAATACTAGGAAGATTCTGATTAACAGATTCTTCCTGATTCTTCATCGTATTCGACCATTGCAACTTGGAATAGATCATCGCATGTGCGGTGCACAATTGGTAGAGTAAGAGTACTAGCAGCCCAATTTATCGAGTAATCTCCTACTGCTGCAGGGCTTGGAACATAATCCTCGCCTGTCTGAGTAACAGTGAAGTGAATTGTTTCACCCGCTGCAAGGAAGACATCCATTGGCATGAATTCCATCATTGCAACCACGGTAGTAAATGGAGTAATTTCTATCACTCCATCACGGCCACCAGCATGGAATCTCAAATCCATAACCGCATGGCCCAAATGAATGCCAGCATCATCGGTCATTTCAATGAAGATATGTCCGTTATTGGTGGAATGCGGCGTTGTTGCAACATGAATTGTAGGCATTCCTGCAATGTAAGTATCCTCCTCAAATGGTCCATATGAGAACGTAATAGCAGATTGTGTTGCACCCATCAA
>Ga0209709_10002814_pt1 | contig 14803 bp, 18 predicted proteins | sample ArcticOcean_MG_C_2_FD_187435 | JGI IMG/M metagenome (GOLD analysis project Ga0209709, IMG submission 187435) | Marine microbial communities from western Arctic Ocean - ArcticOcean_MG_CB4_136 (SPAdes) (version 2) | ecosystem: Environmental > Aquatic > Marine > Oceanic | place: Arctic Ocean... | reverse complement strand
GAAAGCTGTGGAAGCAGTGACGCAAACGCTGTGTACGATACTCATTCTTATTGTTTTTCATGTAACAAACACACAAAAGGAAACACATTGACACCACCTACACAAACACAAACAGATAAAGTTACAGATTTTATTAAAGGTGAGATTGCACCCTTACCAAAAAGAAAAATAGATTTAGCAACAACACAAAAATTTAACTATCAAGTTGGCTCTTGGTTTGGAAGACCATGCCAAATTGCAAACTACTATGATAACGAAAAGAATTTAGTAGCACAAAAACTAAGATACCCAAACAAAGAATTTCAATGGTTAGGTGACGCAAAACAATCAGGATTATTTGGACAGCACTTATGGAGAGATAAGGGCAAGATGATTGTAATTACAGAAGGTGAAATTGATGCTTTAACAATGTCACAATTAAATCAAAATAGATTTCCTGTGGTATCTGTTAAGTCAGGTGCGGCAGGTGCAAAGAAAGATATTCAAAGGTCTTTAGAATTTTTAGAAGGATATGAAAGTTGTATCTTTATGTTTGACCAAGATGAACAAGGAATAAAAGGTGCAGTAGAATGTGCTAAACTTTTATCTCCTAATAAAGCTAAGATAGCAACACTACCTTTAAAAGACCCTAACGAAATGCACATTGCAGGGAGAACTAAAGAACTAACTCAAGCAATGTGGGACGCTAAACCTTACAGACCTGATGGGATAGTTTTAGGTACTGATATTTGGGAAGATATTATTAAAGAAGATAATCATGTTGTAGCACAATACCCTTTTGAATGTCTAAATGTTAAGACACATGGTTTACGAAAAGGAGAGTTAGTAACTATCACCGCAGGTAGTGGTGTAGGTAAAAGTTCTTTCTGTCGTCATGTAGCTTTAGATTTAATTAAACAAAAGTTTTCTGTTGGCTACATAGCTTTAGAAGAAAGCGTCAAGCGTAGTGCTTTAGGCATTATGGGAGTTGAATTAAAAAAACCATTACACTTAACTAGAGAGGGCATTAGTGAAGAAGAATTACTTGAGACGTATAACAGCACTGTGGGCAGTGGTAAATTTTTTCTGTATAATCATTTTGGTTCTACAGTTGCAGATAACCTGCTCTCTAAAATAAGATACATGGCTAAATCGTGTGACGTGGACTTTGTAATATTAGACCATTTACACATGGCTTTATCAGCATTAGGTGATGAACATACTAATGATGAAAGAAAACTTATTGATTACTTTGTAAGTAAATTAAGAACTTTAGTAGAAGAAACTGGGATAGGTTTAATACTTATCAGTCACCTTAGAAGAAGTGAAGGGGACAGAGGCTACGAAGACGGCAAAGAAGTTACTATGAATGCTCTTAGAGGTTCAGCCTCTATTGGTCAATTATCCGACATGTTGTTAGCACTATCTAGGGACATTAAGTCAGATAAGAAATTAGCAAAAGTAACTATTTTAAAAAACCGTTACTCAGGGGAAACAGGCAGTGCTTGTACTCTACAATATAATTTAGAGACAGGTTGTCTGGCGGAAGTAAACCCAGAAGTCTTAGATGACTTCTAAACCACCCACTGCAAAGCAAAAGAGAAATGCTTTAATCTGGTCAGGAATGGTTACTGATGCAGTAGCTAGGGCAAAATCAACACACAGACCAGTCGTGATAAATGTGGGAGCAATAAAAACTGCTTTCATGTTGCAGGACACATTAACATCAATGGCACTATCAGGAGAAGATGCCGCTTGGAATGTGGAAGTACGACTAAACACACTACATTAATTATGAAATTACCTACAATAAATAAAAAGATATTAGATGCACCTTTTGTGTCTGTCCATTGGAAAGATATAAATGGAACAGCCGCTTGGGTTACATTGAAAGAAGCAATGAATAGCAAAGTTACTATTTGTATTTCAAATGGTTGGCTTATTAAAGCAGATAAAGATGTTCATGTAGTTGCAGGTGATGTTAATTTTAATGATGATGGCACATTAGGTGATGTAGGAAACATTACTACAATGCCAACAGTAAATGTATTGAAAATTAAGAAGGTAAAACTTTGAGGTACGTTTTTGATATAGAAACAAATGGATTTCTTAATGAATGTGACACTACTCACTGCATTGTTTTAAAAGATATAGATACAAATGAAATACACAGGTTAGACAATAAATCAGCTATTAAAAAACTAGAAGAAGCTGAATTACTTATTGGTCATAATATAATTAAGTTTGATATTCCTGTATTAGAGAAATTATTTTCCGCTACATTTAAGGCTAAAATTTTCGACACAATCGTAGCAACTCGATTACTTTTTTCAGACATTAGAGAAACTGACTTTGCCAGAAAAGATTTTCCAAAAGATTGTATTGGTAGACATTCACTAAAAGCATGGGGTAATAGAATAAGTAAGTATAAAGAACAACTAGATACGGACTGGAAAACATTCACTCCTGAAATGCTAGACTATTGTGTTCAAGATGTAGAGGTAACTCACTCTTTATATAATGTTATAAATAAAAAAGGTTACTCACAACAGGCTATGGATTTAGAGCATAACGTAGCACAAATAATATTCAAACAAGAGAGATATGGTTTTACTTTTAATAGAAAAAAAGCAGAAGAATTATATACAACATTAAACAGTAGAAGAATTGAGTTAGCAGAAGAATTACAAACAATATTTTTACCTATCACTGAAGAAAGATGGTCAGTTAAAACAGGTAAAAGATTGAAAGATAGTATTACTATTTTTAATCCATCAAGCAGACATCACATAGCTAAGAGATTAAAAGATAAATATAAGTGGGAAGCTGTGGAATTTACACCAGACGGTAAGCCTAAATTAGATGACAGTATATTATCTAAACTTGATTACCCTGAAGCAAAGATATTATGTGAACATTTTTTATTAGATAAAAGAATTGCACAACTAGCAACAGGCGCACAAGCATGGTTAAAGCATGAACGTAATGGTAAAATACATGGCACATGTAATACAAATTCATGTGTTACGGCTAGAGCAAGTCATTCGTTTCCAAATTTAGGACAAGTTCCAAGCACATCTGTACCCTTTGGTAAAGAGTGTAGAGAATTGTTTGCCGTACCAGAAGGTAAAAGATTAGTAGGCATAGATGTATCTTCATTAGAAGTTATGATGCTGTGTCACTTCATGTCTAAGTTTGATGATGGTGCTTACACTAAAGTTGCACTTGAGGGGGATATACACACAGAGACACAGAAATTAGCAGGGTTAGAAAGTAGAGACCTTGCAAAAAGATTTTACTATTGTTTTTTATATGGTGGTTCAGTCAAAAGAATTGCTGAAGTAATCAACAAGCCTTTTAAAGAAGCAGGAAAGATTAAGAAAAGATTTTTAAATAACTTACCTGCCTTACACAAACTTATAGAAGCTGTGAAATCAGTTTCAGAACAAGGCTTTATAACTGCTCTTGATAAGAGACAGATTAAAATACGTTCTAGCCATGCCTCATTAAATAGTTTGTTACAAAGTGCAGGAGCAATAATTTGTAAGAGATGGTTAGTAGAATTTAACAATGTAATAAAAGAAATTCCACATGTGCAACAGGTTGTCTGGGTACATGATGAAATACAAGTTGAGTGTCTTGAAAAAGATGCCGAACAAGTTGGTAGACTTGCTGTCGAATGTATTAAACGAACAGGTGATTACTTCCAATTAAGAGTGCCTTTAACAGGTGAATTTAAAATCGGAAATAATTGGAGTGAAACACATTGACGTATAATAAAAAATTTGACCTCGACTTAAAGTATGGTCAAGAAAGAGAGAAGCGTTTAGCCTCTATCTTAGATAAAGATAAAACAAAGATAGAAGTTAAAACGGAAAGAGACTGGTGGTTTAAAACTGGAAACATTTGCATTGAAATAGAATGTAACGGTAAGCCTTCAGGTGTAATGTCCACAACGTCTGATTACTGGTGTCATATATTAGCAGACGGTGACAAAGATTATTGTAGATTAATATTTGACACATCAACAATCAAAAGGTTGGCAAAGAAATATATTAAAACATTACAAAAAGGTGGTGATGGTTGGAGAAGTAAGTTTGTACTTGTACCTCTAGCTGAAATATTCATGCCAAAAAATTTAAGCAAATCTATGCAAGAAAGGATAGTTAAATGAACACAAAGTTATTAATAGATGGTGATATTTTAATTTATAAAGTAGCTACATCAAATGAAGTCGCTACAAATTGGGGTGACTTATGGACACTACACTGTGACCAGAAAAGATGTGAAGCAGAGGTAGATGCAGAGATAGATAACTTAGGTTCTAACTTAGAAGCTGATGATTATGTTGTTTGTCTGACTGATAAGGATAATTTTAGAAAAGATATTCTTCCTTCTTATAAAGATAATAGAAAAGCTAAACGTAAGCCTATGGTGTTAGGTGCATTGAGAGATTATGTAATGAAAAAACATAATGGTGTCGTTTGGAAAAACTTAGAAGCTGATGATGTCATGGGTATTATGGCAACTGAACCCTCTGATGAACAACGTATAATTGTTAGTATTGATAAAGACATGAAAACAATTCCATGTAAACTTTCACAAGATGGAATTACTGTTGATGATTTCCCATTAAAACTAGCTAACTACTGGCACATGATACAGACATTGACTGGTGACAAGACTGATAACTATGACGGAATAGAAGGCGTAGGAATTAAGACAGCAGAAAAATTAATAAAAAAATATACCAATGTGGCTCATAAAGATTTATGGAAAATTGTTCAAGGTATTTACAAAGACAAAGGCTACACAGAAGCAGAAGCACTACAACAAGCTAGAGTAGCACACATATGTAGACATGGTGATTACAATAAGAAGACAGGGAAGGTGAAACTATGGACAATATAAAAAACCCTCCACACTATGCCAGTTCAGAAATAGAACCTATTGATTATATCATAGCTAACAAACTTTCATACTGTGAAGGCAATGTTGTTAAGTACATAACTCGTTGGCGTAAAAAGGGTGGCATAGAAGATTTAAAGAAAGCAAAACAGTACATAGATTTTATCATAGATAAAGAAGACACACCAATAGTAACAAAAGAAGATGAGGAGAACATACCATTCTAATGAATATAGATTATAGCAGAGACGACTTGCTTACTGACTTTGGTAAGACAACTTTAAAAGATAGGTATTTATTACCAGAAGAAACATCACCACAAGATGGATTTATGAGAGCCGCTAAAGCGTTCTCTGATAATGATGAGATGGCACAGCGTATATATGATTACGCTTCTAAATTATGGTTCATGTTTTCAACACCTATTTTATCTAACGGTGGAACTAATAGAGGTATGCCTATCTCATGTTTTCTTAATTATGTTGGAGACAGTAGAGAAGGATTAACAGGACACTACACAGAGAATGCTTGGTTAGCATCTATTGGTGGTGGTATTGGTGGTTACTGGGGAGATGTTAGAAGTGATGGTGTTATGACATCAGGAGGTTCTCAATCTTCAGGTTCAATTCCATTCTTACATGTAGTTGACAGTGAGATACTTGCATTCTCACAAGGTAAAACAAGACGTGGGAGTTATGCGGCGTACATGGATATATCTCACCCAGAAATAATAGAATTTTTAGAGATACGTAAACCTAGTGGTGGTGACATTCATAGAAAATGTTTGAACCTTCATCATGCTGTAAACATCTCAGATAAATTTATGCAATTAATTGAAAAGTGTGTAGCTGAACCTACTTATGATGACAGTTGGAATTTAATAGACCCTCATACAAAAGAAGTTATACGAACTATATCCGCTAGAGATTTGTGGCAAAAGTTATTAGAAAATAGAGTTGCTACCGGTGAGCCTTATGTTTCATTTATAGATACAATCAATGAAGCGTTACCTGAAACACAAAAGAAATTAGGATTGAAAGTACATCATTCAAATTTATGTACTGAAATAACATTACCTACTAATGAAGATAGAACAGCAGTGTGTTGTTTGTCTTCTGTAAACTTAGAAAAGTTTGATGAGTGGCAAAATGATGGTTTATTTATATCTGATTTAGTTAGATTTTTAGATAATGCTTTAACTCATTTTATTACACATGCCCCTGACAGTGTGTTCAGAGCAAAGTTTAGTGCAACACAAGAACGAAGTATTGGACTAGGTGCTATGGGTTTTCATTCTTATTTACAATCAAAGAACATTCCCTTTGAAGGTGCGTTAGCTAAATCTTTAAACTTAAAAATGTTTAGAACTATTAAAGAACAAGCAGTAGCAGAGAGTAAAAGACTTGGTGTTAAGCGTGGAGAAGCACCTGATATGGAAGGGACAGGTATGAGAAATGCCCACCTTTTAGCTATTGCTCCCAATGCTAGTTCATCAATCATTTGTGGGACTACAAGCCCCTCAATAGAGCCTTATAGAGCCAATGCTTATGTGCAGAAAACTATGTCTGGTTCTTTTTTAGTTAAAAATAAACACTTAGAAAAGTTATTAGAAAAGAAAGGAATAAATAATGATGATATATGGTCGTCCATTGTCTCTCAAAGGGGCAGTGTCTTACATCTCAAACAGTTATCAGACTATGAAAAGGATATTTTTAAAACTGGTATCGAGATAAATCAACAGTGGATAATAGAACACGCCGCAGACAGACAGCAATTTATTTGTCAAGGTCAGTCAGTAAATGTGTTTGTACCTGCTGATGTTAACATCAAAGAGTTACATGACATACACATGTTAGCTTGGAAGCGTAAATTAAAAACTTTGTACTATTGCAGAAGTGAAGCAATTAAACGTGCAGAGTTAATATCAAAAAAAATAGAAAGAACAATCATACCAGAAGCAAACTGCTTGGCGTGTGAATAATTATGACACGATTACTTAAAATTATATACCATTATTCAACTTACTTAACCAGTTGGTCATGGCAAAAACTATATGGCAACAGAAAAACTGGAAAAGGATATAAAAACAAATGACACCCACACAATTTATAATTTTAATGTTATCTTTCGGTGTTGTTTCATTAATAATAATGTTTTTTAAAAGCACATCAGCTAAACAAAAAGTATTAGATTGGATAGAAACAATATTTGTAACATTTTTATGGTTAATGATATTACCTATGGCTTTAATTTTTAAGCTATTTGTAAAAGATATAAGAAAAGACAGAAGGAAAAGAAATGACACACCCAGACGATTTTAAATATATACACAAAACAATAAAAAAGAATAAAAAGAAACCAGTAAAACAAACAGTTCTTTGGACAATTTATCATAGCATTCTAGCAATAGAATTAGGAATGATTGTTGTAATAGAATTTATAGAATTGATGATGACACTATGAGTTTATTTAAAAGCAGACCATTTTACAAACCCTTTGAATACGATTGGGCTTTCGAGAGTTATGACATGCAACAGAAGATGCACTGGTTGCCTAGTGAAGTTCCTATGCACGAAGATGTTAGAGATTGGAATGAGAGATTAACAATGGAAGAGAAAAATTTAATAGGACAAATATTAAAATTCTTTACTCAAGGTGATGTGGATATAGCACAAGCATATCTTGATAAATATATTCCTAAATTTAAACCACCAGAAATTAGAATGATGCTATCTGTGATAGCAACTGCGGAAGCAAATCATGCACATGCTTATTCATTACTTAATGATACTATTGGTTTGCCTGATAGTGAATACAAAGCATTTCAAGAATATGAAGAGATGGCTGATAAACATACCTATTTATCTACAAGTAAAGGTTCAGGAATAGAAGGATTAGCTAGAGAGATAGCTTGTTTCTCTGCATTCGGTGAAGGCTTACAGTTGTTTGCTTCATTTGTAATGCTACTTAACTTCCAAAGATTTGGCAGAATGAAGGGTATGTGTCAGATAGTTACTTGGAGTATCAGAGATGAGACACACCATGTTGAAAGTATGATTAAGTTATTTCATTCTATAATTAAAGAACACCCAGATATTTGGACAGAAAAATTCAAAGCTAGTATCTATCAAACAGCTAGAGAGATGGTTGACCTTGAAGATAAGTTTATTGATTTAGCATTTTCTATGGGTGGCATTAGAGGATTGAAGCCTGAAGAAGTTAAACAATACATAAGATACATAGCCGATAGAAGATTATTACAGTTGTCTTTGAAACCTAATTATAAGGTTAAAGAAAACCCTCTATCATGGTTGGATTGGGTGTTAAACGGCGTAGAACATGCAAACTTCTTTGAGAATAGAGCAACTGAATACAACAAGGGAACAGTCACAGGGAGTTTGTGGGAATAAAGTTCCCTTTTTAGATGAATAAATTAGACGAAGATTTAACATTGCCTACAAAGGTAGACGATTTAGTAACACTGCTAAATAAAGTTTACCCAGAAAAGTCTGCTTCACTTAAAGATGATACTAAAACTATCTACTTTAAGTCAGGTCAGCGAGACGTAGTAAATTTCATTAATACTTTAAAAGAGAGGTCAGAACAATAATGTGTATGTCACCCAAAATACCTGCCGCACCAATACAACCTGTTGCACCCACACCAGTTAGAGCAGACCAAGCACAGGATTTATCTCCTGAATTGGTGAAAGCTAACGAGCAGGATTTAAACATCAAGAAGAAAAAAATCAAGAAGTCTGGTACTTCTTCTTTAAATACTTCTTCTGGTTTGAACATAGCTACTAACACAACTCCTTAATAATGGACGAGTATAACGGTAATGTTACAACAGTATTTACAGCAAAACAAAGATACTCAAAGTTAAAACAAAACAGAGAACATTTTTTAGATAGAGCCGAAGCGTGTAGTGAATTAACTATACCCTCTCTAATAAAACCAGAAGGCTTCACTAACAGTAGTGAACTATACAATCCTTTCCAATCAGTTGGAGCAAGAGGCGTTAACAATTTAGCAAGTAAACTCCTTTTACTTTTGCTTCCACCTAATTCCCCATTTTTCAGATTAAAGATAGCAGGAAAAGCTAAAGAAGAACTAGAGCAAAATAAAGAAATGAAAACAGAGGTAGAACAATCTTTATCTATTATTGAAAAAGAAGTTTCTGCTAAAATTGAAACATTAGCATTAAGAGTTTCAGTGTTTGAAGCATTAAAACATCTTATTGTAGGTGGTAATGTCTTAACTTATTTACCTAAAAAAGGAAACATGAGAGTGTTTCCTCTATCACAATATGTAATTGAAAGAGATGGTTCAGGAAATGTTTTAGAAATTATTATTTTAGAAAAAGCAAGTGTGTTAAGTCTTGGTAAAGAAATTGCAGAACAGGTTATACAACATTCTGAATATAAAAAAGATGAAGATGTTGAATTATATACAAGAATTTATAAATTAGAAAATGACGAATTCTACATCTGCCAAGAAGTACATGGAATAAAAATTCCTTCTAGTATTGGTACATTTAAAAAAGATAGAATGCCTTACCAAGCGTTAAGAATGGTTAGAGTTGATAACGAAAACTATGGTAGAGGGTATGTAGAAGAATTTAAAGGCGACCTTCAATCATTAGAAAGTTTATCACAAGCACTTGTAGAGAGTGCGGCGGCTTCATCTAAGATTGTCTTTATGGTTAGACCTAACTCTGTAACTAGAAAAAAAGATTTAGCAACAACTAGAAATGGTGACATCATTACTGGGACTGCTGAAGATGTTACAGTTTTACAAGCACAGAAACAGTATGACTTACAAGTAGTACAACAGTCTGTTCAAAAATTAGAAGAAAGAATGTCTTACTCATTCTTATTACACACAGCTATACAAAGAGACGCTGAGAGAGTAACAGCACAAGAAATTAGATACATGGCAGAACAATTAGAGACTTCTATGGGTGGAATATATTCATTATTATCACAAGAGTTTCAATTACCATTAGTAGCAATACTTATGAAAAGAATGGAACAAGCTAATGAAATTCCCACACTACCTAAAGGAACAGTAGAACCTACTATCATTACAGGTATAGAAGCATTGGGTAGAGGAAATGATTTACAAAAATTAAGAGAATTTGTTGCTGAGATAGGAAACTTAGCACAGATAAATCCGCAAGTGGTTCAGGCTTTAAACCCTGATGATTTGATTAAGCGTATCGCTATCGGTTTAGGTATTGATACTGACGGCTTATTAAAATCACCAGAACAACTAGCGGAAGAACAAGCGGCACAAGCAGAGCAAGTGCAGAATGACCAAATGATGCAAATGGCAGAAAAAGCTATCCCTGCTGTTGCAGGTAATTTGACTAAGCCACAATAATAAAAAGGAAATATGGTAGACAAAGTAGAAATAACGACACCTGAAACTGGCAGTGAAGCCCCAGTTGATAATGTTACACAAAGTAAACCTGAAGGCTTACCTGAAAAATTCAACACAGTTGAAGATTTAGCGAAGTCATATCAGGAATTAGAAAAGAAACTTGGTGACAATGTAAGTAAAGAAGCAATAGACCCAGTGTCTAAGGCAACTTTAAAAGAAGATGCTCCTAAAGAAGATACTTTAGAGATAGCCGAAAAGGCAGTTACAGACGCAGGATTAGATATGAATAATCTAACTGAAGAGTATGCCAAAGAAGGTAAACTAAATGACACGTCTTATGAAGCATTGCAAAAAGCAGGAATACCAAAAGAATATGTTGACCAATTTATAAAAGGTCAAAAGGCTTTGTCTGATAATCAATCGACAGAGATGAAAAACATAGTTGGTGGTAATGATGCTTATAATGAGATGTCTAACTGGGCGGCAGACAATATGACTGACGGTGAGAAGACAGCTTATAATTCAGCAGTTAATTCTAAAGATTTAGAAACTGCAAAGTTAGCAGTCGTTGGATTGAAAGCAAAGTTTGAAGCCGTTAATGGTTCAGAACCTAATTTGGTACAAGGTAAAGCAACACCTATGGGTGTAGACGGCTATCAGTCTTGGCAACAAGTTACTGAAGCTATGAAAGACCCTAGATATGCTAAAGACCCTGCTTATCAAAATATGGTTAAAAATAAATTAGCTAAATCGGAGATATAATATGATGTTATTCGCATTAAAGAAAAGTTATGAAGCTGATGAAGCTGAACACACTGCTGTCATTGATACATTTTTACTAAAATCTATTGGTGTGGCAGACCACGACAATTTCATTGATACTTTAAAAGATAGGTTTGATGCTTTAACGCATACTAAATGTTGTCTTAAAAATATTAAAGACATTGAAGAAAAGGCTGTTACATCAGCGAAGAAAGACAAAGAGAAGAAGTAGTATGATAGAAGCGTTATTGCTTCTATTTGTAAACCCCACAACAACCCCTAGAACCGAAGAAATGGTTTTTAAATATCTCGTTAAAGAGAGGTTTAAAACTTATCAAGAATGTCAAAAGCATTTGGATAAAGTTCAATATTATAAAGAGGGTGAAACTGGAGTTTACATAGAAGTTGAAGGAAAAGAAAGACAAGTAGCGGCAACTGCTTGTGACGAAAAATAGTTGTGCTTACTTTATAGTAGGCAACTCCTAAACAAAAACTAAAAAGCGACTTGACCCACTGCGGTGGACAATCTGAATGCCCAAACAGTTCTATGTGAAGGTTTTTAAATCAATGCAATAACAAAAGGACAAACTATTATGGCAAACATAACAGCAGCAACTTTTGGTCAAGCCAACAGTACAGGTACTGAAGACGCATTGTTTTTAAAGCAGTTTGCAGGTGAGGTTATTACTTCATTTGAACAGGCTTCAAAAACATCAGGTGCGGACATGGTTAGGTCAATCAGTTCAGGTAAGTCAGCTTCATTTCCAGTGATGGGAAGAATAGCGGCGGCTTATCACCAAGCAGGAAATGAAATTACAGGCTCAACTGTAAATCACAACGAGAAAGTAATCACAATAAATGATTTACTTACTTCAAGTGTTTTCCTAAGTAACATAGAAGAAGCTAAGGCACATTATGATGTGAGAAGTGGCTATTCAATGGAGATTGGTAGAGCATTAGCTTTCCAAAAAGATAAGCATATCTTACAAACTATCGGTCTAGCGACTTTAGCTGCAGCATCAGTTACAGGTGGAGACGCAACAACTAACATAGTTAATACAGGTATTGCTTCTGCTACAGCAGCAACTGCAGCTAACGCAATGATTGATTCAATCTTTGACGCAGCTAAAGAGTTGGACGCAAACTATGTTCCTACAGAAGGCAGAAAATGCTTTATGAGATTGGAAGAATACTACAAATTAGCTAACGGCACTAATGCTGTTAATGTTGATTTCACTGGTTCTTCTAATGGTGGAATATCTACAGGAAAAGTAATGAAAATTGCAGGAATTGAATTAGTTCCAGTTCCGCATTTTGTTTCTTCTAATGTAACATCAGGTGTAGCAGCAGGTTCAGCTACAGCAGGTGGTTCAACACCTCAAGCAGTTAACTTAGCTAACTTTGTAGCTCTTATTTCTCACCCTTCAGCCGTTGGTACGGTAAAATTAATGGATTTATCCGTTGAGAAGGAATACGAAATCAGAAGACAAGGCACGTTAATGGTTGCTAAATACGCTATGGGTCATGGTGTACTTAGACCAGAAGCGGCAGTAGGTATCAAAGAAGCGGCTTAATACCCTTCTTTTATTTGGTGGGGGATTTATTTCCCCCATCATATTTTCACAAAAAATTTTACATAAAGGATATATGGCAACACAGATTACCCCAACTACAGAGTTACAATCTGTAAACATAATGCTTTCTTCTATTGGAGAAGCACCAGTTAATAGTATTACAGGCACTACAACAGTGGACGTAAGTACAGCTATAAATATCCTAAACGAAACTTCAATGTCCATTCAATCACAAGGGTGGAATTTTAACACGCACACTAATTACAAATCATTATCTTTAGATGGTTCTAGTAAAGTTCCCCTTCCTTCAAACTGCGTTAAAGCAGATGCTAATATTGCATACAGAAATTTAAACTATACAATTAGAGCAGGTTATTTATATGACCTAGACAATCACACAGATGTATTCTCATCTGCCCCTTCATCAGTAGACCTAGTATTAATACAACAATTTGAACACTTACCAGAATACGCTAGACAATATGTAACTATGAAAGCGGCTAGAAGATTTGCTTCAAGGTTTATTGGAGATAAAGAAATTACACAATTAATTGGTCAAGATGAGAATGAAGCACTAATGGCATTCCATCAAGCAGATAGTCAAGAGAGTGATATTAATATCTTATCTGGTGACGCTAACACTTATTCTATAATAAATAGAACAGGTAGAAGGACTTATTAAATATGGGTAGTGTTGTATCTCAATCAATCCCTAATTTCCTTAATGGTATGTCTCAACAGACACCTACCCAAAGAGGAATTAATCAGGGTTCAGACCAGATAAATTTACAAAATGGTCTTACAGAAGGATTATCAAAAAGACCTCCTTTAGATTATGTAGCAACATTAGATAGTTCAAATATTTATTCTAACAGAACAAAATTCTGGTCTATCGCAAGAGATGCCAGTAATCAATATGTTGTAGCACTATACAATGGTGGTATTAAAGTATTTGATTTAAACGGAGTAGAAAAAACTGTAACGATAGCTAGTGGTTCAAGTTATTTAACTTCAACAAATCCTAGAGAACACTTTAAATTAGTAAACATTGCTGATTACACATTCTTAGCTAATACTTCTAAAACAGTAACAGCAGATACAACAACGTCTGCGGCTAAAGTAGAAGAATTTTTAATTGTTTGTAAATTAACAAACTACGGTAGAGAATATAAAGTAGCATTGAAACACCCTTCAATGGCTAATGAATTAGAAGCAATATTTCAATTACCTACTGGTAATGATGCTTCAACTGATGCAAAATTTAGAGATACTAATAAAATTACAGACATACTTTTAAAAGGAACATCAAGCACACACTGGGACGCTACAGCTAATGGTATTGGATTTAATGTAAGAAATACAGCCACAGGGGCTTCAGTTTCTACAACACAAGGATTAAGTAATTACTCTGGGTTCACTTCTTATTTTACATTTGAAAGTTTTGATAGTGTAATCTATGGAAAACCTACTGATGGTAATGCGGCTTACACTATAACTTCTTCTGATGGTTCTGGTAACACAGCCATGTATGCAATTAGAGATGAGATACAAGATTTTAGTAAGTTACCATTTTATGGAAAGACTGATGTAATTCTAAAAATTACTGGAGAAGAAGGTGATACATTATCTGATTACTATGTAAAATATACAGGGAAATCTGGTGTGTGGAATGAAACTTTAGCACCTGCAACTTCTTTAGGTGTAACAAATTCTACAATGCCACACGCATTGGTTAACAATAATAATGGTACATTTACTTTTCAAGAATTAGCTTGGACAGATAGAGTATGTGGAGATGCAGACAGTAACCCTAATCCTACATTTGTAGGTAAAAATATTAATAACCTAACTTATTACAAAAATAGATTAGGTATTTTATCAGGAGAGAATTTAATTTTAACTGAGAATGCTTCATTCTTTAATTACTTTGCAACAACATCTACACAAGTTTTAGACACTGACCCTATTGATATTGCGGCTAGTGGTACACAGGTTAATACACTTAAAAACTCTGTAGGTTTTAATGAAAGTTTATTATTATTTTCTGATACATCACAATATAAATTAGATAGTTCAGGAGATACAATTTCACCTACGACTGCAATACTTAATGAAGTATCTGCATTTGAACATGATGATAAAGTACAACCAATTTCAGCAGGTAAGTATGCTTACTTTGCACAAGCAAGAACATCA
>Ga0209709_10002810_pt1 | contig 14815 bp, 27 predicted proteins | sample ArcticOcean_MG_C_2_FD_187435 | JGI IMG/M metagenome (GOLD analysis project Ga0209709, IMG submission 187435) | Marine microbial communities from western Arctic Ocean - ArcticOcean_MG_CB4_136 (SPAdes) (version 2) | ecosystem: Environmental > Aquatic > Marine > Oceanic | place: Arctic Ocean... | reverse complement strand
AGAGCCTAGACGACATGGGACAGGAAGTTAAAAATAAGGTGATTGTTTTTGCAAATAAAAACAAGACCAGCGAAAACGCTCCTGATTTCATTATTTACGAATCGCAGGATATCAGCAAAACTGACGATACTAATACCGCAACTAACACTACAACCTCTTCCAGCGAAGAGGTTGCCGAAGAGGTTGTCGAAGAAATCCCAGCCTTGTTGAAGTAAGATGACTAATTCACTTCTCTCAGAAAGAATAACAGAGATGTCAGACGCTCTAGTCTCTTACGCTCCTAGCTTTGAGAGCGATGAAGACAAAGAAGAGTACATCTATTTGATTAACGAGGCAGTTCTCGATCTGGAAAAAGTACAAGAACAATTAGCATAAATGTTTTACAACATGAAAAGCGTCAGCGAGTTTGAACGCACAAAGCCAATTAAAACCTTTGCTGCATTCAAAGAGGTTCTAGAGAAATACCAAAAACTTAGCGAGGTACACCCCGATATGGACGCAGAAGATTTTGGCATCCAGAGAACTTCCGCAATGGTGTTGGTTGACATACAAGAATTGTTTGAAGCGTTCAAAAAGGGTGAATAAAAGAATTGATTGGGTTAGATATGCCCTCGACCTTGCTAAGGTAGCCGCAACACGCAGCGAAGATCCTTATGTTAAGGTCGGGGCAACTATCCTGAGAAAAGATCACTCTATAGCCTCCCTAGGGTATAACGGGGTACCCTCTGGAATCAACATTGAATGGTCAGACCGTGACGAACGGCGAAAGAGAGTTATTCATGCAGAAATCAACGCTTTACGGTATGTTAAGCCGAACGAAGGTTATATTTTAGCATGCTCCCTCTCTCCTTGTAGGCACTGCGTGCAGGCAATTGCATCCTATGGTATTAAGATCGTATGTTACGAAGAGGAATATGATAAAGACGAGTTTGCTTTTGAATTAGCAAAAGAGTTTGGTGTAAGCTTATGCAAATACGTTGAAGGAATATATGACTTAGAGTAGCTATGACACCATTTGATTTTGGTTTAGATGATGAAGCACATCACTTCATATTGCAGTTAGATAAAAACATTTCTTCCGATAATTGTATTATTGCCTTAGATAACTTTATGTCCGATATCATTGAACACCAAGTCGAGAACTCTACAAGCCTTAAATATTTGTTTTTGCCAAAGAGCAAGCTATTAGAACTTCTTTCTTCTAAAATAAAACACCTCCAAACAAACAGCCATCTTTTTTTAGTTATATCTGAATAAAAGGTTGACTTTCCCCCACTTTCAGTTAAAATTTTACATACACGAATGAGTACTATACTAGAAACCGTAACGGACGCTCCAGCAACACTGGTTAGCGCTATTGAATCAGCCAACTCAGAACAACTTGATACTTTGTGGAGTATCTTGAAGTATAAAGAGATTGGTATTTTTAGAAAAATTAAATGTATGACTCATGTACTAGGCCTTGAATTTACTCAAGTGGTAGACGACCTGCCTAAAGACGACGAAGGGCGCGTTTTAGATTACAAGACGCGACACATGATTCACGACATTCTAATCCAAGTTTCTTAAAAAACAAATGAACGACGACATGTCTTCGAAAAGCGGCTCTTATATCGTAAGAGATAAACGTGGCACCTACATGAGCGGTTACAGCTCAAAGCTAGGAGAAAAACAAGCACAGTTATGGGCTCGCGATTGTGCCAAACGTTCGAAAGGTGTGCTTTATTTTCGTAAAAACGAAGGGGAGGCTGAAGAAGAGATTGCCAACTACCTTGTTTCACACAAAACTTAAAGCGGGTGATCGCTCAGGTTCTAATTCAGCTTAACTCTGAATCACTAGGCGACAACATTAGCTGGATCCCTCACGCAAGAGAGTTTCAGTTGTTACACGGCCTAGATACAGATGTCTACGTTACCCCTAAATGGAGAGGTCTTTTTCGGGACGGCTATCCATCTTTGCGTTTTCTTGATGAGCCATTAACCAGCGCGCAGAAGCAGGGGTACACCCACATCTACAACATTGGGGTTAATGATTCTGCGGACTTTATTAAACCTAATATATGTCATGCGACCGATGTGTTAAAGCTGCCTTATGCGGAGATTAGGCCTCCCATTACTGTTCCTCCTAATTTAAAAAATAATTTTGATAAACCTTATGTTTGCATTGCTACGCAAAGCACCGCCCAATGTAAATACTGGAATAATCCAACAGGGTGGAACCAAACAGTAGATTACCTACAAAGCCTAGGGTATGATGCTGTTTGCATAGATCAGCATGCGAGATTTGGAGTAGCAGATCACTGGAACGATACGCCAGCTAATTCTATTAGAAAGAATCGGTTTAACAAAAATCCCGAAATTTCCATAACTGATCGAATTAACGATTTATATTTTTGTGATTTTTTCATTGGCCTCGGGTCGGGACTTTCATGGTTAGCGTGGGCACTTAACAAACCCGTTGTGCTTATATCTGGATTTTCGGCCCCCAAAGCAGAATTTTATACCCCATATAGGGTTATCAACGAAAGTGTTTGCAATTCCTGCTGGAACGATCCTGCTCATACTTTTGATAAAGGTGACTGGATGTGGTGCCCTCGCCATAAGGGCACGGCTCGTCATTTTGAATGCAGCAAAGAAATCACTTTTGAAATGGTTAAAAAACAAATAGATAGATTGATATGAAAATAGAAGTATCAAACGGAGAAATCTTAGATAAACTATCCATCCTTGAGCTGAAGCTTCATTTTATGGAAGATGAATCGCAAAAAACTAATGTCCAAAAAGAATACGATCTCTTAAAAACAGTAAGCACAAAAATCCTTTCCACCAACGATAAAACCTTTCCTGAGGACTTCTATAGGGAGTTGAGTAATGTTAATTTAAAACTATGGTCTATTGAACATAAAATTAGAGAAAAAGAATTTAAAGATGAGTTCGATAAAGATTTTATTAAATTAGCTCGCTCTGTTTACAAAATCAACGATAGAAGAGCCCGCATCAAAAAAGAAATCAATGTGATCACAGGCTCTATGCTTATAGAGGAAAAACATTATGAAAACTAAAATCTTTTTCAAAGCAAATGGCCTTGGTGATTCTATTGGATGGATGGGGCAAGTAGAAAGATACCAAAAGGCCAGTGAGCACCAAGTTGATGTTTTTTGCAAATTTAATGATATTTTTGGAGCTACGAATATTAACATATACTCAAAGAGTAGCCCGTTGATTCATGATACCTACGATCAATCTTTTGTTATAGACTATCAGGGCTGGCAAAGGCCTTCTTATCTTACAAACGAAGTAAAAGACATTAAAGAAGGAGGGTTAATTCAAATGGCTTCTGAAATTTTAGGGTTTGAAGAAATACATGAAGCTAAACCTACTCTTCGGTTTAAGTCTAAAAATATTAAACTGAAACGCCCCACAGTATCTATGGCTTCTCTTTCTACGATGCAACAACGATTGTGGACCCTCAAAGGCGGATGGAATAAGGTTATCTCTCATTTAAAACAACGAAAAATCGATGTCGTTAGTTTAGATCATTATACGCAATTTGGGGCCGGAATACCTTCTGGAGACATTCCTGCCTATACCCCCATCCCGTCAGGGTCAAAAAACAAAACCGGACTCCCTCTTCGTACAGTAGCGAGCTATATCGATAAGTCATTGTTTTTTATGGGGCTGAGCGGAGGCTTATCATGGCTTGCATGGGCGCTCAAGAAGCCCGTGGTGATGGTGGTGGGGCCAATCAGCGAAAGATATCATTTTAAAAACCCTTATATCATACAAAACAAAAACGTTTGCCATGCATGTTGGGACAATCACGACATGGTGGCAGACGATTGGTACTGGTGCCCTGAAAAGAAAGATTTTGAATGCACTAGACAAATAACGCCCGAGATGGTGATCGAAAAAATTGATCTAATTTTAAATTTAAACGAGATATGAATTATTTTGTTGTTTATTCGGATAAGAAATACGTCAAAGACGCTGAGAAATTGTTTTCTTTTTTAGAAGAACACTCTCAGTATAAAATTATATATGTTACATTAGATTTTGATTATACATCCCCTTTTGCTAAGGTAATCCCTGTTGCCTACGATACAACTACAGGAGCAGAGAGCGCCGAAGAATACGGAAAAAATATATCGTATATGTTTATGAAACCTGCCATTTGTCAATTTGTGTTACAGCTCTTCGGTGATGCTAGTTTTTGTTATCTGGATTCTGACATTATTCCTCTTAAAAACATCGATTCTATATTTAATAAATTTGACAGTTTAGAAAACTACCCTTTAGTTGCCTTACATTCATGGGACTTTATCATTTTTAATGATATGGCTGTGGACAAAAACCACGAGAAAAATTTATTTGAATATTTAGGCTACGATAGCGCTTTAAGGCACAATACTAGGTATGTCCAAAGTTGCGTGCTTCTTTTTAACAAAAGGTGCCAAGTTTTTCTAAAGGAATGGTTCCTTGCCTGTAGCGACAAACACCTAATAAATAATTATAAAAAATATGCCCCACTGCATGACGAATCAATTGCTAATGTCTTATTATGGGGCAACCAATATTATAACGACCTAGGCGCTATTCATATTGATATGCCGACCCATCTCGAAGATTTAACGGATTTTTTTAAATTAATTAAAAACCACGATCATCAGAGCGCAGGCAACCACGCCGACCGCGGTCGGCCCCAAGATCAGTTCTACTACGATGAATTTACCCGCATACCAAGCAAATCAAATTTTGACGACATTAAGTGTTTGCACGGCAAATTAAATGAGAAAAACACGAATTTGCTCCAACAATATTTCAACGAAACATGACAAACACAGCTAAAAAAGTTATAACAATCGACTACTTGGGTAGTTACGAAAGTGACGATATGCAGATTAAAGTGACCACCGGCGAGATCTCCCGGCATTACGCGCTTCCCCTAGAAGTCGCTATGTACCGTGGCACCAGAAAGCAATGGGGCTGTTCGATTGGTGATAACTCTTGGGCATCCTTTCCCGATACGGAAATGTACGATACGGTTTTAACCGATAGTAATGGGAATATGGTAGCTCAAAAGAAATGGAACACCATAGAAGACGGGGACGCCCTTTATCAGGCTTTTTATCTTTATTGCAAGCGTCTTATTTTCGAAGGTAAAAGACCCAAGGGTATCGTTGTAGGAAGCCACGATGGAGAGTTTGGAGAATGGGCTCCCGCTGTACAAGAAAATTTGACCGACGCTTGTTTAGCGGAAGCTTCTAAACCTCAATTCGCTAAGCTTGTTCACAATTACCAAAAGTACCCTAATGTTAAACTGGTCAATCAGTTGATTACCACAGAAGGGCAAGACATAGAATTCTTCGAAGCAGGAAAAGGTTATACTAATTCTGTTGTAGAAAGAGTTATAAGAGGTTCGGAAAAAGAGGAAATAAAAAGTTCCATAAGATCTTCTTGTTCAATTAACGATTTGATTGCTGATTACATATCTAGTACTGACCAATTAGATTGGCTTCATTTTGATACCGAGGGGTACGATATAGATTTGCTAAGAGCTATAAAAGAACCCCTCCCTCCCTTCATTATCTTTGAAGAGATGCATAATGACGAACAACAAAAAAAATCTATCTACGCTTACCTTAGAGGTAAAGGGTACGATCTAACGTCTGGGCAGATCTCTTGCCTAGCAACGCTACCCCGTGAACTTAAATTTTAAATGAAAATCAAAGCGCACTGTCCTTTTTTAGGTTATACTGGTTATAACGCCCATACTCGAGGTTTTTTTACCGCTTTAAGCAATTTGGTTGAGTTGCGTGTGGATAACTACACATGGTGCGACGACCACCATAATTATCTTACGGACCAACAAAAAGATATCATCTCAGAGGTTACCTTAAGGGATGGTGACGGCAGCGAAAACCAATACCCCCCCGACTGGAAAAAAGAAATAGAGAGGTTTGAATATGATATAGATATTGTATTACACGAGCACAACCACTCCCACTTTTGGAGGGATTATACTAAACCTAAAATTGCTTACACTGTTTGGGAAACAGATTTATATGATGCTAATTTTTTCAAAAGACTTCTTCAGTACGATGAGCTTTGGGTCCCATCTCAATGGCAAAAAGAGTGTAGCGTTGCGCAGGGCTACCCAACGGATCGAGTTAAAGTGGTTCCTGAGGCCGTTGAGTCTGATTGTTTTCCTGATAAGGAAATAGTGCCAGACGATTCAACCTTCACGTTTTGTTTGTTAGGCAGATGGGATAACCGAAAATCAACTACTGAAATTTTAGAGTGTTTCGTGGAATTGTTTGGTAACGACCCAAACGTTCAGCTTGTAGCTTCGATAGATAATCCTTATGCTACTGATGGCCTTTCAACACAAGAGCGCTTAGAAAGCATGGGCTGGGGTAATATTAAAAATATTATATTAAAATCCTTCCCTTCTCGTTCTGAGTATATTGATATTCTGCGGCGTAGTCATGTTTTTTTGTCTTGTGCTCGCTCAGAGGGATGGAATATCCCACTCATTGAAGCTATGGCATGTGGCGTACCCTCAATCTATAGCGATTGTTCTGGGCAAACCGAATTTGCATCAGGCAAAGGTATCCCTATTCGTATTTTAGGTAAGGAGCTCGCTCGTATTGGCCATGGAGCTATTGCTAGCCAGTTTACTTCTAATATGCCGGGGCATTACTACACACCTGACTTCACCCACCTTAAAAAGAAAATGCAAATGTGTGCGAACCAATATGGCACGCTTAAGAAAAATGCGCTACAAGAGTCTATAGAGATTCGTTCCAAGTTCACATGGAAAAACGCAGCTCATATCGCACAAAAGCACTTGTCTCAATTTTATTCTGAGCGCTTTAAAGAAAATACAAAAAAGATGGAATCTAAAATATTACTACCATTAATTACATACGGAGGCATGTGTCATACCGAATTTGCTATGGGAGTGATGGGCGCCCTCTTGCAGATCCAAAAAAGTTCTGATATCAACATGGTGGTTAATCCTATTGTCTTCGAGAGCTTAATCAGTCGGGCGCGTAACGCTGCGGCAGCTTTTTCGCTGCAAGATGACTTTAGTCATTTGTTATTTATTGATTCTGACATTACTTTTGAGGCAAACGATGTTTTTAAATTGATCAAAGCAGACAAAGACGTAGCAGTGGGCGTTTACCCTAAAAAATACTACAATAGCGATAAGCTAGAAAGCTTAGCACAGAATTCCCCTGAGGTTTTCAACGATAAAGATGAATGGAGATCTCTTGCAACTGATTTTTCTACAGAATTCAACAGTCAAGCCCTAGACAAGGCCCGCCGTGGCGAAATGTTTACTGTAGATTACGCAGCTACTGGTTTTATGCTCATTAAGACAGAAGTTTTTCGAAAAATTATTGACAAGCGTCCCGACCTGAAGTATACTAATGATGTCGATGGCTACATGAGTGCCGGAGATAATTTTTATGACTTTTTCAAAGTGGGAGTAAACCAATCAAATAAAAAATACGAGAGCGAAGATTATGGTTTTTGTCAGCTCTGGCGCTCCTTGGGAGGAGAAATTCATGTTGTACCCTCTATCAAGTTGACCCATACAGGAAGAAACCATTATCCGGGAGACATGCAAGCTCAGGCCAAATTATTTCAATAGATAATATTTTAAAAATATGCGAATAAAAAATAAACATAAACATACGCTCAGGCGCCCTCACCTTCAAAAAGGAGGAGGCTCTAAAGAAAGTCCGCCGTCTTGCCGTAAGGATAAGAAGGTAAACCAGATGAGCTTAACAGAAGTCCAAAAAAAAATTGAGTTCCTAAAAGGGCGCAATGAATACAATAAACAAAACAAGTATGCCAATGATCTTACCTATCGATTTTTAGAATTGATCTCACATTAAAGTTTATAGTAACCGATGTTAGAAAATAGTGAATTATGGATCGCTGATAAGGGAACATATTACGACAGAAATGTAAATATAATCTCATGGAGCGATCGCTACAAAATCTATTTAAGAAAATACAATTCTATAGGTAGAGATTGTAATTTTTTTCTACACGCGGACCATAGAGCGGACTGGGTGACAACTTCATCTCTATTATTAGGGCTTGTTTCTAACGAAATCGCAAACATGCTGATGGAAATGGGCCATCCAACCTCCAAAGGTGATATTAGAGTTCAAAACGATGTCTGGATCGGAGCCAAATCTACTATAATGTCAGGTATTACAATTCATAACGGTGCTATTATTGGAGCTGGTTCTGTGGTGACCAAAGATGTCCCGCCTTACGCTATAGTTGGAGGGAACCCGGCTAAGATAATAAAATTTAGATTTACCCATAAACAAATACATGATTTACAACAAATTGCTTGGTGGGATTGGGACGAAGATAAAATTAAATCGGAATCAATGTGCCTGTGGTCTGATAATACGCAAGGCTTTATAGACAAGCACCTAATACAACATAAGCCCCACATCTAATTTACGAACAAAATGAATTTAAATATTTTTATACCAGAGGCTTCAGATCAAACAGTAGTAGATGATTCTATTTTACCATTGCTTCAAGAGGCTATCTCTGAAGGTCAGTTTGTCTACCCTTATTATATATCGCCAAACCAGACTGAGAAAGCGGCTTTAGTATTTGGTTATCTTTTTGCAGCTTGCGTTCGAAGTAAAACTTTTGCTTTGGCCTTAGATGGAGATAATCCTGTGGGCTTTGAGGCTTATTTGCGCAGCCCCTTTTGCGATTATTTTAAAACCCCTAATGTTTATGATGGTTTGCTCACCTTTGTCTCAAAACGCTACCGAAGAAAAGGGGTATCCGCTCAGTTGCGTAAATTTTTACTCAAGACAGGGGGTTTTAAGCAAGGCGATATATTTCGCTTTGGTGTTAAAAAAGACAATGCGGGGGGTTATTTGTCGGTTGATAAACTCGCGAAAGAGCTTAATATGAGTATGATAGAAACAGGGGTTACGTATGAAGGCCGATTCGCTCACCAGCTTAATATTTAAAGAATTGATAGGAAAGGGGGCTCTGCCTGCGCAAGAAGCGTTTCTTGATGAAGTCGCCCCCATTGTTGCTGATTTTAAATTCGATTTGCTTGAGCCTCCTAGTTCTGCCTCGGTAGCTCTTTCTGTTGCCTGCAAGAAAGACCTTTATCAGACCTTGTCTAACAGCATGGGCTTATGGGGGAATAACCATTTTGTTTTTTCTGATGTGGTGCGTCAATGGCGTACCGGGGATTATCCTGAGATCATAGCAGGTATGGGGCACCCCAAGTTTAAGGAAGTAGATCCCCGTACGGTTGAAATAGAGCGATTAGCCGCCAAACACGACCTCACCTTCCCCTCTTTAGTACTTTTTAAAGAGTTTGCTTCGCGCAAAGGGCTGTGCGTTAACTTGGCCGGGTGTCTAGGAACTATATTGTATGACATGGGCTTTACTGAGGATAATGTAGATTTTTTTCCTATGATATGGAGGTTCTTAGGGCTGACAAAACTTTATGGTTTTCTTAATAATGAAATTAAATTAGGAAGCGGGATAGGCTGCATAAAGGAAGCTTATAAAAATATTTACCCAGCTCATTATGATACTCACCAATAGCTCCCAATTTATAAAACAGCTTGTCGCCGACCTTGAGCCCATCGAGGAAACGCTTTCAAATCCGCATTTTTCTTATACCCTAGGCTTTAATATTAAACGAGATAAAATTTGCCAATGTAAGCTTTATATTCGTTTTTTTGATCGCGACGACTCTTTTTTAAAGTTTTTTAAAATCTTCACAGACCCAAACATCAAACAAATGGCTACCCATGATTTTCATCATGCGGAAGATATTGCCTTTAAGAAGAGCGCATTAGGTTTTAAGGGATTTACTATTGGTGTTGTTAAAGATTTTAATACCAATAAAACAGGGTACGGATGGGGGGCTCGTGCCACGAGCATTATCAGTGGCCCTTATTTTTATGGTTATAGGTTTTTGGATGATTTTCTTTCCAGAAAAATGTACAAATATGTTGCGCCTAATCGGCGTTTTTCAAAGCTACCTTTCGTGACGGAGATGGTGGAAATACAAGAGTTCGCCAATGAGAAAGAGAATAAATACTGCTTATGCCCAATGATAGCCAGAGATAATTTAAGTGAAATTAGTCGATCTCTAGAGGAAAACTTAAGCTCTTCGTGTAAATTGTATCATAACGAAATTATAGGACTCAACCCCGCATTGACATTAGTTAATATGGGCATAGGCCCCAACGAAGAAAAGCTTTATTATCATAATTTTAAAAAATCTAATAAAATAAATAATTACTTTTTAAACGATGAATAGTTATATTTTAGGCGCAGCGCTTGGCGTCACTCTCTTAATATCCGCGGTGGGGTATTTTTTTTACAAAAAGAATGAAAGGCTGAAAGTCGAACTCACCACAATTAACCTTCAAGTAGAAAGCTACGAAAACAGGTTAGGCCAACTAACCGAAGCGGTTGATGACGCTCAAAAAACAATGGATACCCTGCACGAACGCAATAGCGCCATCGAAAAAGCTGCGGACAACCGAAAAGAACAGCTTGACAATGTGCTCAGAACGCATAATATTGACAGGATTGCTGAACGCAAAGCCTCCCTTCTGACAAGGAAGGTTAATAGGGCCAGCGCCAACGTGATGAAAACATTTGAAATGCTCACCGACCCCAAATATGTTTATACAAAACCTATCGATTTTGGCGCGAGCGCAATGGAGTCAAATTAATATATGGAAGAATCAAATAAAAATTGTCGCTTTTGCGATCTTAGCCTCCATGCAGTTATGGATACCGATGAACATGCGGCGTCTTTTCTTGACGCTTACCCTGCGGTAGAATTCCACACTCTCTTTATTCCTCGCCGCCACGTATTGACTTATTTTGACTTGACTAAAGAAGAGCATGCGAGTATATTTGACTTAGTGCAGATGCAACGCAAGCGTATATTAGACCAAGACTCTACAATAGAAGGTTTTAATGTCGGATGGAACTGCGGGAAGGCGGCGGGCCAAAGTGTGTTTCATGCCCATTGCCATTTAATTCCCCGCAAAAAAGGCGAGAAAGTTGAACGACACACAGAAGGAGCGCAACCTTTTCTTCATCCGTGGGTGGACGACCCTGCGCTGGACTACCCGAAGATCGGTGAGAAAAAGTGAACGACAAATCGCCAAATAATAAATACACGCAAGACAAAAAAAGGGTCGGAAAGAGACCTTCTCTAGATAACGGGATATGCGAGATATGTGGAGAAGAATTTAGAGCTTACTACAACCTTGATTTAGATTTAGCTTGTGAGCTAACATGGGTTCAGCTAAAAGGAAAAACGATTTTAACTTGCGATGAATGCAAAAAAAAGATATAGATTTTATGATTACTAAATTAAAATTCCTGTGGCAAGACCACTCCGAGTACGACAATAAAACCGCCAAGGCGGTAGCCAAACTAAACCCCACCAAGCTTATAATGAACGTAGATGGGCCGGGATCAGACACCTCGAACCCTCAATGCGGCCCCTCCGTATCACAGTTAGTGCAGTTTGTCGCATCCCTGAAGAAGAATGGCTTTACAGGGTCTTTAGCGATGCACCCTGACACAACAAAAAGTGACTATCAGCACGACTGGAACGGTCAAGGCAATTTGCCCACGCGCCCTACCAAAGAATCGTGGATGACGTATTGCGATTACCTTGAAGAGATGAACCAAACGTTGAGATCAAACTCTCTCCCGGTTTTTAAAGAAATATTAATTGAGACAGAGTCTTCCTATCTTCCTCGCCTAGCAGCAACTTTTGATAGTATCAAGACCTATCTCAAAGGAAAAGTCCTAGTGTCTACAACAGGAGATTGGAACGGTGACCGAGCAAACCTTCATGTAGATTGTTTTTATCCTCAGCTTTACGACATGGCTTACGTTGACGCCGCTTTAGGAGGCCCTAATGCCCCCTCAGAGGCGCGAGCCGATCTTTTGGCTACCCACATAGTTGACGTCATAAAAGAGAAGCCAGCGATGCTTAATGACCCCAACGTGTTCTTTACTTTTTCTTATTGCTTTAACGATGATGATGCACCAGTTTTTGGGCAAAACCCTCGCATTTGGTTTAAGAAAGATTTTGATTATTTTCTGCAAAAGTTTTCTGACGCTCTTTCCCCGCACACTAGCGCCGCAATAAACTCAGGGGCGTGGCATTGTTCCACTCTGCTGCAAAACTGGAAAGAATCAAAGATGCTAAACTCTAAGCAAAAACGTAAATGGGGTTTAGGAGTTCTTGTTACGTCGATAGTGGTAGGCATAGCCATAGGTTATTATTTAACACGGTGATAAAAAAACTTTGGTTAATTTGGGCTCGCACAGTAGATCACAGAATAGGAAAAACCAATGATGATGAGCCAGACATTCCGATACTCTCCTTGGGCCAAGCTCAAGTTAGCCTCGCTTTTCGCACGCTTATCTTATTAGTCAATGTGATTACATGTTTTTTTATAATGGCTAACATAATCCACAAATGGTAAAAAAAGCTAGAATAATGACTCGCCCCAAAGCGAATACTCTCGACCCGCAAGGGGTTGTCGTAAAAAGAAACCTTGAGAAGATGGGTATAAAATACCTTGACAAGGTGAGCATAGGAAGGTATATTGAGGTGAAGCTGCAAGACGGTCCCGAAGAAGAAGTAAAGAAGCATATCCAAACAGCAATAGATAAACTTTTATACAATTCTATTATTGAAGACTACGAAGTAATATACGAATAACATAAATTTACAAGTGAACGTAAAATTAGTATCCACAACCTCTTCCAAGATAGAAGGCATAGATAACGCAGAGGAAATCGTTGTCTATTGTGCTAGAGTCAGCAACCCGAAGAACCAATTAAATAAAGAGTCTTCGCCTAAATTATTAAGTTTTTTAATTAAACATAAGCATTGGTCTCCTTTTGAGCTGGCCTCTATGTGTTTAGAAATAAAGACCAGCAGAGGCATAGCGGCTCAAATACTACGCCACAGAAGCTTCAGTTTTCAAGAATTTAGCCAAAGATACTCGGAGGCGCAAGAGCTAGAACCCCTAAACCTCAGAAAACAAGCCGACAAGAATAGACAATCCAGCTCAGACAGCTTTACCGATAGCTTATTAAACACAAAAGTCAGAGAGCATACAGCTAAAAGCATATCTCTATATAATAATTTGATCTCAGCGGGAGTAGCAAAAGAGAGCGCGAGATTTATTTTGCCTCTAACAACAGAAACAACAATGTATATGCAAGGGTCAATAAGAAGCTGGATACATTATATAGATTTAAGATCTCAAGAAAATACCCAAAAAGAACACAGAGAGATCGCTGAAGGCTCTAAACAAATCTTTATTAATGAATTCCCAAATATAAGTGTTGCATTGGGATGGAAGTAATATACGAATAAAATTTATGAAAAAGGAAGAAGAGCCGATAGTTTCTGAGGTTGAAGGTGACATCGAAGAAGGAGATGGTTACGAACTTGAAGATAGCGTTTTATCGTGCTTGTTTGAATTGGAACTCCTGACAAAAATAGCTAAAGAAAAAATATCAATGATAGAGGATCGTATAAAAAACCTTAGATCCTCCATACACGGAGAAGATATAGACAAATATTAATAGACTTAAAATATGAAAATAATAACCTACATGAAGCCATCCTGCGGATGGAGTAACGGCGTTCGTTCTATTATGAGAAAATATGGTCTCTCTTTTGAGGATCGCGATATAATCAACGATGCCGCGCAATACCAAGAGATGGTACAAAAAACAAACCAAACCCTACAGCCCTGCGTAGAGATAGACAGCAAGATGCTTATTGATGTTAGCGGGGAAGAGGTGGAAGCTTACCTTCTTGCCAATGAGATAGTTAGCGCTACCGATCAAGAAGCTGATAGCCCTACCGACAAGGCGTGCGAGAAGCACGAACACAAAGCTGATATTAATTTTAAGGCTTAAATAAACATGCCCCCCTACCCAAAAGAAGAAGGGCTGCATACTTTTGTAACCTGTGTTTGTCACATAGAAGTTCATGACGCTAACGAATACGAAGCTCTTGAAGAGGTAGATCAAATGATAGAAAAGAAATATAAACTTTCAGAGAAAATCGTCTTGACTGTCAAAGAAACTATAACTACAACCGCATTTGGTTGTGGTGTAAATTATGATCACGAATGAAAAATTTCACGTTAAAAGTTTTAAAAGAGACGAAGCTAGAAAACGGCGACTCAGAGATAGAATTTGGATTCGATGACGATTTCGTTGAATTCTACGAAAACAAATTTAAAAAAAAATTAACACAGGAAAACTTCCAAGAGATGATGCTTGAAGCCATAAAAGGCATCCTAGAAAAATAAGATGTTCTTTAAAAAGAAAAAATCCCTATCGGAAGAATTAGAGCGGCGAATAAACGACATGGTTCCGATGGAGGATAGAGTTGTCGTAGAGGAAAAGATTGTCGACAGCTTTAGCTCTGACTTTATGGACTTCCCGCCACCGAACTTTTTTAAGAAATGGTTTTACTATAAGCCAAGTTATCTCTTGGAAAGGACGCGAGAAAAAATAAGGGACATAAAACAAAGACTAACCACAGGCTTTCCTCACAACGAAGCTTACGGGTTTACTGATTGGTTCGCTCAAGCGGCATTGCCAAGGTTAAAATTCCTTCGGGATAATACTCAGAGCTTTCCCGACTTGACTGACGAACTGAAGAGATACGGTGAGGCAGACGCTTCCGACGAAGGGCTTGTAAAATGGAAAGAAGAAATAGATAAAATTATTT
>Ga0209709_10002808_pt1 | contig 14823 bp, 17 predicted proteins | sample ArcticOcean_MG_C_2_FD_187435 | JGI IMG/M metagenome (GOLD analysis project Ga0209709, IMG submission 187435) | Marine microbial communities from western Arctic Ocean - ArcticOcean_MG_CB4_136 (SPAdes) (version 2) | ecosystem: Environmental > Aquatic > Marine > Oceanic | place: Arctic Ocean... | reverse complement strand
GTCGCCGACCATAGTTGGGTGGCGTCCCAAGGCATATTGGGGTGCCGCCATTCTATCCAGCAAAACTGACTCTGGTCAGGGCTAATCCGCGGGTAGGCATAAAAGTCAGCGCCAGATATTAATTTTTTAACCGATGGAATTTTATTATTAATCGCTATGGTGGCCAAATAATTTTCAGGTTCTTGATCGACATCATGTTCTTCGCATACGGCAATTAAACGTCGATTATGTCTGTCGACTACTAAGTCCGCAAAGCGCCGTGAGCCCTCAGCAGTGATCGCTTGTGGGGCGCTTTTATTATCTAGGCAGAGTTTATAAATATTTTGGTCTGCGGCATTTACAAAGTACAGGTGGTCATCATCTAAGGCGTAAGCCATGCCGCCGTATTCATGGACCTTGCTATAATGACTGAACGGTGCGGGGAGTAAGTCTGTGATTTCACCATTGCTCTCGCGACGCATAATGACACTGCGTCCGGCTTCCCAGGGGCGGCCTTCGACCCAATATAGGGCATTTCCATGGGATTGCACAAAATTAAGGCTGGGCGCCGCGCGGGTTATTAGTTCGGCGCTAATGGCCGACGGCCAGCTGCCATAGGGTTTGGTGATCGGCGCCATTTTAGCCCCCAGCCAGCTTTGCATTGTGGCCGAGTTTTTCGAGCTCGACTTTGAGTGTGGCGCGATGGTCACCCTGAATCTCAATAACGCCATCTTTTACCGTGCCACCAGTGGAGCATTTCTGTTTAAGCTGCTTGGCCAAGATTTTTAACTCTGCTTCCATAAGATCAAGGCCAGATACTGTGCTCACACCTTTGCCTTTGCGACCCTTGGTTTCACGATCGATACGCACAACGCCATCGGTCTGAAAGGATTGCGGGGCGTCTGTTTGGGTAATTCGCCCGGCATCAGTGGAGTAAACCAGTCGCGATTCTTTATTGGCCATGAGAAGCCTCGGTTAATTGATTAAAAGAATTTTACCAATATGCTGGCTGGATTCCATCAGTGCATGGCCTTCACTTGCCTGGGCAAGGGCAAATCTGCTGTGAATGATGGGCTTAAATTTACCCTCTGCAATTAATGGCCACACCTGTGATTCAACGCCCGCGGCGATACGTGCTTTATTTTCTAAAGGCTGTGCGCGCAATGTTGAGCCGGTTAATACTAGCTGCTTGAGCATTAGCGGCATAAGATCGACTTGGACTTTGGAACCCCGCAAAAAGGCGATACTGACAATTCTGGCTTTAGGGGCGCAGGCGCTAAAGTTCTTTTGCACGTAGTCACCACCGACCATATCTAATATCACATTGACGCCTCCTGACGTGAGTGTTTGGCAGACCTCGACAAAGTCGTCTTTGTTATAGTTGATTGCTTTAACTGCTCCGAGCTCTTCACACACAATGCATTTTTCATCTGAACCTGCAGTGGCGATAACATTGACCCCCAGCGACGAGGCCATTTGAATGGCCGTGGTGCCTATGCCGCTGGAACCGCCGTGGACCAGCAACCATTCTCCCGCGTGTAATTCTGCGCGTTCAAAGAGGTTATGCCAGACGGTAAAGCAGGTCTCCGGTAGGGCAGCGGCATCCGTTAAAGACAGGTTGGCGGGTACGGGTAAGCACAGTGACTGTTCTGCCATCGCATATTCGGCGTAGCCGCCTCCGGGAAGCAGAGCGCAGACTTTGTCTCCTATAACCCAGTCCTCTACCAGCGCGCCTATTGCAATCACTGTACCTGATACTTCTAGACCAGGTATATCTGTCACCCCGGGAGGTGCTGGGTAGAATCCTTTCCTTTGAAACACGTCTGGTCGGTTAATACCCGCTGCGGCAACTTTAATCAGCACCTGACTGTCTGAGGGCTGAACCACCGGCCTTGAGGCTGGTTTTAAAACCTCGGGTGCTCCAGGCTCGGTAATTTCAATGCTAATCTGTGTTGTCGGTAAGCTCATAGCGCATTCTACTCGTACAGCCAAATTACTGAGGGATAAGTTTAGCCGGAGTAGAGGCATTTTTGTAACATATCGGAAGGAAATATATGCAAATAAGCCGCCGGCCACTATTGAGTGGTGACTAATTAAGAAACGCCTAATCTAAAAGCTAGTGAGCAAGCAATTACTAATTAAGAAGCGGCTGGCCCGATACTACTGACTAGTGACTATCAAATAGGCAATCAATTCGTAGTCCCCGCAGTTTTCAATACTGTGGGTTAGATCCCCACGGTAATGTGCAGAGTCTCCCTCGCTGAGCTTACAGTTATTGTCCCCCGAATTAATCTGAGCTGTGCCGCTGGTGATAGTGAGCAGTTCTTTGGTGCCATCAAAGTGGGGAGCACTGGTTATGCTGGCTCCCGGCTGTATTCGCAGCTCATAAAACTCAATATTTTTCTCTATATGCAGCGGTGACAATGTGCGTATTTGAATCTCTTTGTCCGACCGAAATAGGTTGCTCTTGTCTTCCCCGTGGACCACTTCGATAGTGGATGATGCCCAAGGCTGGTCGACCAGCTCACCAATACTCATGCCAAAAGCTTGGGCGATTCGAAAGGTCACCGTCAATGTGGGATTGGCTTGGCCACGCTCAATTTGACTGAGCATAGAGCGGCTAACGCCGGAGGTGGTGGCCAGTTGATCTAGGGTTAGCTTGTGTTTTTTGCGCAGCTCAGTGACTCGATTGCTGAGTGTATGACTGGCGGGATCATGGTCCTTTGGCTTCACTTCATTTCACCTTATTTTACTTCTTATTGGGCCCTTTATACTGCGCTTTATCTCGGCGTCTATTTCAATATAAGAGAATAAAATCTTGCATAAGGGAATATTCGCTTCCAGGGTAAGGCCGACAATAGTCCTGATGGCCAGTCATGGGTTGGCGCTACTGGCTACTATGAGGGTGTTTTCTCAAAACCCTGGCTTGGCTTTGAGCCTTCCCATCAGGTGATCAAGTTAAGATGGGGGGAATTTTTCCGCTTTGAGAATGGCAAAATTGTCGAGATGTACACGCTTTTCGATATCATTGACTTTCTACAGCAAATTAACAAAAACCCGCTACCCCCCAGTCATGGAACAGATTTTGTGTATCCTAGTCCGGCAGGTATCAACGGGGTTTTACTTGACGAGAGTAGTGACGCGTCTGAAACAGCTAAGTCGATGCGATTGATACGAGAGTTTCTTTTTGAAGGGCTCAATAATTTTGATGAAGAAAATCTCACCAGCATGGGTGTTGCTGATTTTTTCCATGACAATGTTAACTGGTACGGGCCCGGCGGAATAGGCGCATGCCTTAGTTTGAAAGAGTTTCAAAACTATCATCAGCAGCATTGGCTTGTCGCATTTCCCGACCGCAAAGTGCAGGATCTAGGCAGTCTATTCGCCGAGGGTAATTTTGTCGGATCTTCAGGATGGGCAGGTGTTACATCGCGGCATACTGGCAATTATCTCAGCGCAAAAGCTACCGGCAACCAGATTAACTTTAACGGCATGGATTTCTGGCTTCGCCGTGGTGATAAGTTTGTGGAAAACTGGGTCTTTGTTGACATGATTGACCTCTTTGATCAATTTGGCGTTGATTTACTTCAACAAGCACGAGGAGGGTAACCTTAATGACCGATCTAAACGCTAGTAAGCAACTTGTACTTGATTACTTCGATGCAGTGGAAAAATCTACTGCGCAAAATATTACCGAGACTGTTAGTCAATTTATTGCTGATGATTATCATTGGTATGGGGTATATCCATTTGGAGAGCAAAGCGATAGTCAGGGTATAGCTGAGGCATTTTGGAAGCCGTTTCTAGGTGCTTGGTCTCCAGTCAGGCGCCGCCAGGACGTATTTATGGGCGGTACTAGCGAGATCGATGGCAGCCAGTGGGTGACTAGTATGGGTCACTTTCAAGGTCTTTTTGACCATGATTGGCTGGGCATTCCAGCTACTGGCAAGATGGCCTATTTACGCTATGCCGAATTTCATAATGTTAAAGACGGTAAGATCATTCGTAGTAGTTTTTTCTGTGACATTATTGGCGTTATGCACCAAGCTGGTATTAATCCACTGCCAATGCAAACCGGCGCTTCTGTCACTATTCCTGGGCCTAAAACCAATGACGGTATTCAGATTGCCAACCAACCCGAAACTGAGTCTCAAAAAACCATGGCGGTGCTCAACCAAATGATCGCCGATCTCAATGAGCTAAATAGTTCAGGTGAAGACCGCTATTCCCCGGAAATATTGGAGCGAACATGGCACTCTGATATGAGTTGGTATGGGCCTGCTGGCATTGGATCGACCTATACTATTCACCGCTATCAGGAACAGCATTCCTTTCCGTTCAGGGAGGGCCTAAAAGACAAGGTGTATAACGGCCACGTTTGCCGCTATGCCGAGGGCGTCTACGCCTGCTTTTTCGGCTGGCCCAACTTGACTCATACACCAAAAGGTGGGTTTCTGGGGCTCCCGGGAAATGGATGCCGAGTCGATATGCGCGTCGTCGATGTCTATCGACGAGAAGGTGACAAACTCGCTGAGAACTGGGTCATTATTGATTTGCCCTGGTGGCTTAAGCAACAGGGCATAGATATCCTTGAGCGTTGTAAAAATATAACCGCTCGAGCTTAACCTTAGATTTTGACCGCCACTTGAACTAAGAAGACTTTTACTATGAAAGGATCTAGGCCCTCTCAGGCGCCACTGACTGCCAACAATGACCTCAGTAAAACTGCAGAAACTCTGGCAGTGGTTGATGCCATGGTGGATGGCCTTAATGATCATGATATTGATACCATGGATAGATTTTTTAGTAAATCGTTTCGCTGGATAGGAAATGCTGGCTGCGGCTATAAAGTTGGCCTAAATGAATTTCAAGAAAATTGGCAGCGCCCATTTCAAGACGCTTTTTCCGATAAGGTTTGTATCGACGAAGCAAGAGTCACCGAGGGAGAATGGTGCGCTGCATTTGGTCGCCAAGAGGCGATGCATTCTGGTGAATTTATGGGCATCCCAGCAACTCAGAAAAAAATTGAAATTCGCTACATGGATTTTTGGAAAGTGGTTGATGGGGAAATCGTTGATAACTGGGTTATGGTTGATTTTCCATCGATATTACAGCAACTTGGCGTTGACCCATTTGGTGGCCATGGGTGGGAGAAGATGGACTCTCAAAGAGCCCCCATTAAAAATGGCAAAGAGCTCTAAATCGCCAAAGTTAAATAGTAATATCCTGATCTGAAAATTTCCATTAAAGGGATTCTAGAAAAGCCTTTTTACCTTGTTAGACTCTTCTATTAGACTCTCGCATTCGCCCCAGCACATCTAATAAATCAAACAGTACTCACTTTTCGCCAAGGTTACTACCATATCATTGCTTGTTAAGCATCAGCCTCTCAATGCAACAAACATACCCCCACAGACTAATAAGGCACCAGACCCCTTTTTTAGATACTGAATTTTGGCTGAGGCTTCAAAGGAGGATTTGGTTTTTGCAGCCGCATAGGCATAGCCAGCCATGACCGTGCCGACTGAAAATATAGCGATAAGAAATATTGTCACCACGTCGCTAAGTGACAGATTACTTAAATCAACAAAAGCAGGGAAGAAACTGAAATAAAACAAAATCACTTTCGGGTTGCTGATTGAGGTGATTAACCCAACCAGAAAATTGGTGGAATGATCCGCGGGTTTTGGGTGCTGTGACTTGGAGGTTGTGGATTTCGAAATGATTAGGCTGACCCCTAAGTAAATGAGGTAGGCGGCACCGATAATTTTGATTACCTCAAAGAGGTTGCCCATTAGCTCGGCCAGTGTGGCCAGGCCAAATACTGCCAGGCTAATAAATAAAAAATCACCACTGAGAACGCCGATAGCCGTTGCCAGTCCCTGTCGAAAGCCGGAATCCAATGAACGAGCCACTACTACGATAACCCCTGGCCCAGGAATTAATGCGAGTATTATCATGGTTGCGTATAGCGTTAATGCAGAAGTAATAGTCATGATTTAGATGCTGCTTTAAATTTCTCCCAAAGGCGTCCGTCTATTGAAGCGAGACCCAAACCGATGAAGGCCATGCCAGCAAAATATCTTCCGTGTAACTGTTCACCCAGTATAAGCCAACTCAGAAAGGTGGCGCTGATAGGTATCAGAAAGGTTACTAGCGCAATATTTGTGGCGCCAGACGAAGACAGAATTTGAAAAAATAATATATAACCTAAGGCAGTGCAGAACACCCCAAGGCACAGAATGTAGAGCCATACCTGCAAACTTGGGTTGGGTAACTGATCCGGTCGTTCGAGAAAAAATGCCATTGGTAATAAGATAATACTGGCCGTAGTGACTTGGCCAACAGCTATGGCGAAGTGGCTAATGCCCATAGCTTTAAAGCGGCGACCAAACACTGAGGCACAACCATAGGATATCGCGGCGCCAATAATGGCGAGCTTTGCCAATGTGCCTATGCTCACGTCGCGCCCCACATCTAGCAGTGAGGATGGGCCAATCAGCACAGTCACGCCAAGCAGGCCAATCAGTACGCCAACCACTTTTGGTGGCGTAATATGCTCGTCGGACAAAAATGCGCCCGCGATCAGGATAGTAAAGATAGGTGTGGTGGCATTAATTATCGAGGCCAAGCCTGCGCCTATATGGTTTTGACCCCAAACAATCAGTGAGAACGGAATAACATTGTTGAGTAGCCCGAGAATAAAAAAGGTACGCCATAGCTTGAGGGATTTAGGTATTTCATAGCCGCCGATGAGCAGAATTGTCCAAAGCGTGATGGCGGCGATACCCACTCTTAAGAGAACGATCGTTAGCGGTGGTAACTCCGCTACGACCAGACTAATAAAGAAGAATGAGCCGCTCCAGAGCAATGACAGCAATAGCAACATTGCCCAGTCTTTGGTCGTCATGCTCTGGTTTATCATTGAGTAATTCCTAGAGGATAGTTAGCTGGCTCTTGTGGCCAGCACTTTGAAGCCTAACAGTAGCATCGCGCTACCGGCGATGCGGTCGATCCAGTGCCCCATAGTTTGAAAGGTACGGGTAACCGCAGGTCTCGACAATAATACGGTTAATAGACTGAACCAGGCCAGTTGCAGGGCCATCATCCAAAGGCCATAGATCAGTAAATGCTGAGGGGGCGTATCCTGTGATAAGACGATGGTGAATAGGGAGACAAAGTAGATTGGCGCTTTGGGATTGAGTGCATTACACAAAAAACCTAAGCCAATGGTTTTTATCGCGGACCGCGCTCTGACCATCTCTTCAGCGACGGGCTCTCCGCTGCGGGCTTTGGCTTTTAGGCCGCTAATGCCGAGTGTGATCAGATAGCCGCCGCCCAGTATCTTAATGCCCCATAGGGCAGACGAGGAATTGGCTATAATAGCCGCTAGCCCGAAGGATGAGTAGAGAATATGGACAGACAGGCCAAGGGCAATACCCAAGCTGCACAGCAGGCCTGATCGCTTGCCATTAGATAGAGTTTGTTGTGACACCAATAAAAAATCTGGGCCAGGTACGGCAGCCGCCAGAAGGTGTATTGAGGAAATTAAGAGTAAACCCTGATAAAGGTCCATAAACTTCTCTGGTAGTTATAGCTCGGCTGAATAATGCCATAATGCTTAATACAGCATAATGGAATGATTCTTAATTATAGGCAAATTAAGCATGGTTGAAGTATCTCTGCGAGACAAAATCTACCGCGTTATTTTTGGCACCGACACGCCAGCGGGGCAGCGGTTTGACATTGCACTAATTTATCTGATATTAATCAGTGTGGCGGCGGTGATTCTTGACTCTATTGAGTCGGTAAATCGCGACTATGGTCTCTGGTTGTTTCGCTTGGAATGGGTGTTTACCCTGCTGTTCTCATTGGAATACCTGATGCGTATCTATTCGTCTCCCAAGCCGCTGTATTATGTGTTTAGTTTCTATGGCCTAGTCGACTTACTCTCCATTGTGCCCACTTACCTCGCGCTGTTTTTGCCGGGCGCCAGCTATTGGTTAGTGGTGCGACTGTTGCGTGTACTGCGGATCTTTAGGGTACTTAAGTTGGTGCGCTACCTGTCTGAGGCGAATTTGCTGTTGCGCTCGATGTATGCGGCACGGCGCAAAGTCCTGGTATTCTTTATGGTGGTGCTGGTTTTGAGTGTGATTTTTGGCAGCCTGATGTTTTTAGTCGAGGGGCCGGAGTATGGCTTCACCAGTATTCCGCGCAGTGTCTATTGGACAATCGTGACTATCACCACGGTCGGCTATGGCGATATCACGCCACAGACTCCGGTTGGTCAGGTTATCGCGACGTTAGCGATGCTGACAGGTTATTCGATTATTGCGATTCCTACCGGTATTTTTACCGCGGAGATTGCGCGTGAGATGAATAACGAAAGTAAGCATCACCGCTGTAATGTGTGCGATCGCACCAGTCATCATCCTGAGGCAGAATATTGTTATCACTGCGGTGTGACGCTATCGGATGGAAGAATCTAAAGACTTATTTTAGTGTTCTCTATTAGTTTATTGCAATCGAGGCTTCTAATTCGACAAGCTGGCGTTCAAGTGCCTCAATTTTCTCTCGCGAGCGCAATAAAACTGCGCGTTGAGTATCGAACTCGTCTCGCGTAACTAAATCGAGCTTGTTAAACGTCGACATCATGGAGCTGCGTAACTGTTGTTGCACCTCCGCACCCATACCTTCAGCGCCAGACATGATCTGATCCAACTGCTTTAGAAATTGATTGACTAGTTCTTCTGGTTTCATTTTTCGGCTCTCCTAATGCGCTAACTGTAACAAATTTTACCCTATCACACAGCATGCCTCTAAATGATGCCTGACGTTTTAAGTCATGGCTCACATTTGTCCAAACTGGTGCGAGTCGGCTTGTCGGTGTAGGCATTTACGCACCAATATATGGCAAAAAATCGAAAATAAGTCGAAGGCAACCATATTTTTCGCGCAATCTAATGTTGGCATGCTAGTTGCAATAATCTAAGTGAAATACAAAAAATGATTAATGTAATTTTACTTATTAACTTTTACGTCTTGGGAGATGTACCTATGAAAGCTTTAAAAACTGCAATTTTTGCTGCAACAATGATGTCTGGCGCCACTGCAATGGCTGCTGAAGTTTCTGGAAATGTCGCTATTGGATCAGACTACTTTTTCCGTGGATTTGATCAATCATTGGGTGAGGCACTGTCTGGCGGTTTTGATGTAGGATTTGAAAATGGTCTATATGCCGGTGTTTGGGGTTCATCTGTTGATGACTTCACTTCTACTGGTGGTTTGGAACTCGATTACTATGCGGGTTACGGCGGTTCATTTTCTGACACTGTCAGCTATGACATCGGCTACATTATGTACGGTTATCCAAATGATACTCAGTGGGACTTTGAAGAGGTGTACGGCAGTATTTCAGTGAGCGATTTCACTGTTGGTTTTGCTACTTCTAGCGACTGGTATGGTTCTTCTGGTGACTATGACTACTTCTATGGTGATTACGGTATGGCTCTGGGTGAAGATTTCAGCCTGGGCTTCCATTACGGTGCAACCCGTGCGGATGCTGGTGACTATGAAGATTATTCGATGTCTCTTAGCACCGAAGCTGCAGGCCTTGGTTTCGACCTGAGCTGGATTTCAACTTCAGAATCCGGCACTGCTTATTATGCCGATAACGAGTTTGTTCTGACTATTTCTAAGTCTCTGTAATTATTCAAACCCTCTCTTGCTAACAAACCTGTGTGGCTTCGGCCACCCTATGGAGATTAAACATGAAGCTGCTAACTGCAATTGTAAAACCGTTCAAGCTGGACGAAGTGCGTGAAGCTCTAGGTGAACTGGGCGTAACCGGTGTAACGGTGACGGAAGTCAAAGGTTTTGGCCGTCAGAAAGGCCATACCGAACTGTATCGTGGTGCCGAATACGTCGTGGATTTTCTGCCTAAAGTAAAGGTTGAAGTCGCGCTAGCCGATGAAATGGTTGTTGGGGCTGTTGAGGCGATCACTAAAGCTGCTCAAACCGGGAAAATCGGTGATGGCAAAATCTTTATTTCTACCCTCGAAGAAGTAATTCGTATTCGCACCGGTGAGACTGGTGTCGAAGCTGTATAACCCTGGAGATCCCAATGGAAAATGATATTGTAGAACTTAAATACGCACTAGATACCTTCTATTTTTTGATGTCCGGCGTGCTTGTGATGTGGATGGCTGCGGGCTTTTCTATGCTTGAAGCCGGTTTAGTCCGTTCCAAAAATACCACTGAAATCTTGACTAAAAACGTGGCGCTGTACGCCATTGCTTGCTGCATGTACATGGTAATGGGCTACTCGATTATGTACGGTGGTACAGCTAATCTGATAGTGCCTGATGGATGGTTCGGTAACTCAATTGCTAACGCACCTACAGCTGAAGTTCTGGCTAGTGGCGGCGGTACTTACTATTCCGGTGCTTCAGACTTTTTCTTCCAGGTCGTCTTTGTGGCTACTGCTATGTCGATTGTCTCTGGTGCTGTTGCTGAGCGCATGAAGCTTTGGGCCTTCTTAGCTTTCGCTGTTGTGATGACGGGCTTTATTTACCCGGTGCAGGGTGTTTGGTCTTGGGGCGGCGGATTTTTGAGCGAGACTGTGGGTTACTCTGACTATGCGGGTTCCGGTATTGTGCATCTCTGTGGTGCTACTGCAGCATTGTCTGGTGTTCTGCTCCTTGGCCCACGTAAAGGCAAGTACAATGCAGATGGCAAAGTAAATGCTATCCCGGGCGCAAACATGCCGTTAGCGGCCATTGGTATGTTCATCCTGTGGATGGGTTGGTTTGGCTTTAATGGCGGCTCTGAATTGGCCGTGTCTAGCGTTGAATCTTCTAATAACGTTGCTAGCGTGTTTGTTAACACTAATGCTGCAGCTGCTGGTGGCCTTCTGGCTGCATTGGTTCTGGGACATTTGCTATACGGCAAGGCTGACCTGACCATGGCTGTAAACGGCGCACTGGCTGGTCTTGTCGCGATTACTGCCGATCCACTGTCAGCAACTGGAGGTATGGCAACTCTCATTGGTGCCATTGGCGGCGCGATTGTTGTGATGTCAGTGTCCTTCTTCGACAAGCTACGAATTGATGATCCTGTTGGCGCGATCTCGGTTCACGGCGTTGTGGGTATCTGGGGTCTGTTGGCTGTAACGATTAACTCTGATGTGACTGTAATGGCTCAGTTGACTGGCGCAGCGGTTATCTTCGTCTGGACTTTTGTGACGAGCAGCATTGTGTGGTTCATTCTGAAGAGCGTCATGGGTATCCGTGTCAGTGCGGAGCAAGAGTACGAAGGTGTTGATGTCTCTGAGTGTGGGATTGTGGCCTACCCAGAGTTTGACTCAAAGTAATAATCTGTTTTATCTAGATTATGCCGGGGCCTTTTGGCCCCGGTTTTTTTATGCCCGCGATCACACGCCGCCTTTTGTGGCCGCATAGATGCAATTTACTTAAGAAACAGGTATCTTTAACCTGCTAGATAAATACCACAGACAACAAAGAAGACTGACAACTATGAAATTGATTACCGCTGTTATAAAACCGTTCAAACTCGATGACGTTCGTGAGGCGTTAGCTGATATAGGTGTCCAAGGCATCACCGTTACTGAGGTAAAAGGGTTTGGTCGCCAAAAAGGTCATACAGAGCTTTACCGTGGGGCTGAGTACGTGGTGGATTTTCTACCTAAAATTAAGCTCGAAATTGCTGTTGGGCAAGATATGGTCGACTGTATTGTTGAGGCTATTACCAAGTCTGCCGCCACCGGGAAAATTGGAGACGGTAAGATTTTTATCTCTACATTGGAAGAAGTGATCCGAATCCGCACAGGTGAGACGGGCGAAGAAGCGATCTAAAGCTTAGTTTAGTAGGGCAGCTGTCTCGGTTGCCCTGTTGACTTTCCTGCGCGACAATGCGCCGTAGTGAGTGCAATTATAGCAATCTCCGCAAACTTCTAGCTCACTTTATTTAGGATTCTGATGTGCCAAAAACTATCATAAACCGCTTTTTCGCTCGATGCGTCGCCTGCATTTTTGCTATCTCTTTTGGGCCAATTGTCGCTGCTGATGTCACTGGCTCCGTAGCTGACAAGATTATTGAAAGCCTGAGTAGTGGTCGATCCGATCTCAATTATAGCGTACTGGGAAAGTCTCCGATTGCTGATTTTTACGAGGTGCAGGTTGAGGGGGGGCCGCTACTGTATGTGTCAGCCAATGGCGATCATTTTTTTGATGGTAATCTGTATGAGGTCAAGGCTGGCCGTTTTGTCTCTGCAGTAGAAACACGACGACGCGAGCTGTTCGCTGAACGAAGCACTAGCGACATGATTATCTTTAAGCCTGCAGGTGAAACTAAAGCCGTCATGAACGTGTTCACTGATGTGGACTGCGGTTACTGTCGCAAACTGCACGCAGAGATGGCCGAGCTAAATGCCTACGGCATAGAGGTGCGCTATCTGGCTTACCCTCGTTCGGGAATTCCCTCTGAGTCCTATGACAAGATTGCCACAGCTTGGTGCGCTAAAAATAAAAAGGATACTTTGACCCGCCTTAAAAATGGCGGGGATGTTCCCATTTCGGTCTGTGCGGACAACCCTGTGGCGGATCATTTTGCCTTGGGTGGCAAGATGGGTGTATCTGGAACTCCCTCCGTTGTATTAATGGACGGCAGCATGATTCCGGGATACCAGTCAGCGGCTGACTTCGCTAAAATGTTTGCTCTTGAATTACCGGACTCTGAAAGCCAAAGGTTGGACCCGTTCGATAGTTTAAAATAAGCCTGAATAATTTCTGTAATAGTATAAAATTACGCTCTTTTTAACTCTTTTGACATGGGCTCATCATTGCAGCCCTGTTGATAGGCATTACCTTGGGGAAATTTTAGGTGCGATCGGTAAATATTGGCATCTGTGGCTTAGGCACAGTAGGCGCGGGCGTGTTCAACGTCATAGGCCGCAATTTAGACAAGATTAATGCGCGAGCGAACTGTAATATTACTGTGACGCAGGTAGGTGCTCGCCGCGACAACGCCGGCTGTGACACATCAGGCGTAGAGATTTTGCGTGATATTTTTGATGTCACCAGACATCCTAATGTCGATATAGTTGTCGAACTCATCGGTGGCACCACGGTGGCGTTTGATCTGGTGATGTCTGCGCTGGAAAATGGTAAGCATGTGGTGACGGCTAACAAGGCCCTAATGGCAGCCCATGGCGCTGAGATATTTGCGGCAGCCCAGTCGCGTAATCTTATTGTGGCTTTTGAAGCGGCCGTTGCTGGTGGTATTCCCATTATCAAAGCCTTGCGCGAAGGCCTCTCGGCCAATCGCATTAATTGGCTGGCAGGCATTATTAACGGCACTACAAACTTTATACTCTCCGAGATGGACAGCAAGGGTCGTGACTTTAATGACGTGCTGGTCGAAGCTCAGGAAAAGGGATACGCCGAAGCTGACCCAACCTTTGATGTTGAAGGCATAGACGCCGCCCATAAACTGGTAATTATGGCGTCATTAGCCTTTGGTTTACCCATTAGTCTTGGGGGTGTTTTTACTGATGGCATCACTCGATTAGAACCGAAAGATGTCTCTTATGCCCGTCAGTTGGGATATGCGATTAAACATCTGGGCATCGCGCGCCAAACGGGCGATGGTATTGAGTTGCGTGTGCATCCGACGCTGGTGCCTGAGAGCTGTTTAATGGCGGGCGTCAACGGGGTGTCCAACGCGGTGATGGTAAATGCTGACGCCGTTGGCACTACATTATTTTATGGTCCTGGTGCCGGTTCAGAGCCCACGGCATCCTCAGTAATTGCCGATATCGTTGATGTCGCTCGGACTATGCAGTCCAGCCCAGAATCTTGGGTTCCGGTACTAGGGTGCGTGCCATCCGCATTGCAGATCCAAAATATCTTAGATATTCAGGATATAGAAACTAGCTTTTATATTCGCTTTTCGGCCCTTGATCAGGCTGGGGTGCTGTCGAGTATTACTAAGATTATGGGGGATACTGGTATCAGCATCGAAGCGATTATCCAGCGCGAGCAGCCCGCTGGTGAAGAGTATGTCGACGTGATTATTTTGACCAATGTCACCAAAGAAAAGTTTCTTGATGAAGCCGTTGAGCATATCGAGCAACTCGAAACAGTGCGAGGTCGCGTGAATTTCATCCGCGTTGAGCATTTAGACCAGTAAACCATAGGAATCCAGTGACATGAAATATATCAGTACTCGTGGAGGCGGCGAACCAAAGAGCTTCGAGGAGGTTGTTTTAACGGGCTTGGCACCAGATGGAGGCCTCTATGTGCCACAGACGTTGCCAGTTTTTAGTCAAAGTGAGATTGCCTCATGGGCCGGATTGTCTTATGCGGATTTGGCGTTCAAAATTATCAGCGCATTTGTCGACGGCGAGATTCCGCAAGCGGATCTAAAAAAGTTAATTGATCAATCCTACGCCACGTTCCGTCATGGCGGCACCGCACCGTTGGTCCAGACGGGTCACAATGAGTGGATTATGGAGTTGTTCCACGGCCCCACATTGGCATTCAAAGATTTTGCCCTGCAGTTTTTGGGTAATCTGTTGGACTATATTCTGGTCAAGCGAGGCCAAAAGGTGGTCATTATGGGGGCGACCTCAGGCGATACTGGCTCAGCAGCTATTGAAGGCTGTCGCCGCTGTAAGAATATTGATATGTTTATCTTGCATCCACACAACCGAGTCTCTGAGGTTCAGCGCCGTCAGATGACCACCGTAGTTGCCGATAATATTCATAACATCGCCATGCATGGCAATTTTGATGACTGCCAAAACATGGTTAAAAACAGCTTTAA
>Ga0209709_10002805_pt1 | contig 14833 bp, 13 predicted proteins | sample ArcticOcean_MG_C_2_FD_187435 | JGI IMG/M metagenome (GOLD analysis project Ga0209709, IMG submission 187435) | Marine microbial communities from western Arctic Ocean - ArcticOcean_MG_CB4_136 (SPAdes) (version 2) | ecosystem: Environmental > Aquatic > Marine > Oceanic | place: Arctic Ocean... | reverse complement strand
AATGAGCTATCTCATTTATTCTCAAAAATGGAGATTGATTTTCAAGAAGTATTGAGGGCCTCTAATACAAAGTGGAACTTTTTAGATTTTCAACCTGGATTGGTGGGCGGGCATTGCATAGGAGTTGACCCTTATTACTTAACTCATAAAGCAGCCGAAATTGGATTTGATCCACGCATGATTCTAGCAGGCAGAGCTACCAATGAATTAGTTCCTTCGGTTATCTGTAAGAATCTAATTAAAAACTTAAAAGAGAAAAAAATTCCGTTTTCCTCAGGTAAAGGCTTAGTTTTGGGAGCAACTTTTAAAGAGAATTGTCCAGATTTCAGAAATTCCAAGGTCGATGATCTTTTATGGCAACTGAAGAAAACTATTGATATTGTGGATCTTTATGATCCATATTTTAATTATGCCAATAAGAAATCGCATATCCACAATGACTCAATTAAAACTCTTGCTCATATTAAAAAGACAAGATATAACTTTGTTATTATTGCAGTTGCGCATAAAGAATTTTTATCCCTGGCACGATTAATTATTAAAAGGCACTCGAAAAAAAATATTTTTATATATGACTTAAAAGGTATGTTGAAGAGTCACGAGAGAGACCTCGCATTATGAAAAAAATTCTTGTCACTGGTTCTGCCGGCTTTATAGGCTTTCATTTATGCCAAGCGCTACTCCAAAAAAACTTTATAGTTCTCGGAGTAGATAATTTAAATGACTACTATGATGTGTCTCTCAAAAAATCTAGAAACAAAATTCTGCATAAATTTCCTAATTATCAATTTCTTAAAATTGATATTTCAAATCAGGAGATACTAGACAAAATTTCTCCTCTAAATGATATTGATGCAATAATAAACCTAGCCGCTCAAGCAGGAGTTCAATATTCTATTGAAAATCCAAGGGCATATATAGATTCAAATATTACAGGCTTTGCTAATATACTTGAGATTGCTAAGGAGTTAAAAGTGCAGCATCTAGTCTATGCATCCTCTAGCTCTGTCTATGGCCTTAATGCAAAGAGCCCATTCAAAGAAAGTGACAATGTTGATCACCCGCTAAGCCTCTATGCGGCAACCAAGAAAAGCAACGAGTTGATGGCTCATTCATATTCCTATATTCATAATATTCCCACTACTGGCCTAAGATTTTTTACTGTTTATGGTCCATGGGGGCGACCTGATATGGCTCTCTTTAAATTTGCAAAGGCAATTACCACAGATACCCCGATTCAACTAAATAATTATGGCAATCATGCACGGGATTTTACATTTATTGATGATATTGTAAGCGGAATATGCAATGTACTAATTAGGCCTCCCATTCAAAATACAGATATAGAGATTTTGCCCTCTAATAGCTCTGCACCATGGAAAATATTGAATATTGGGCGGGGTCAACAGGTTCCCTTAATGTTATTTATTGAAATTATTGAAGAGTATTTTCAAAAAGAGCTCAAGAAAAACCTAGTTCCACTTCAGGTGGGAGATGTCGAAAATACTTTTTGTGACACATCTATACTTCAGTCTGAATATGAGTATCAGCCAAATGTTGATGTGAGAGAAGGAGTAACAAAATTTTTAGATTGGTATGTAGATTTTTATGACATCAAAATTAAATCTGTTAAATGATTAGAATTTCTAATTTAACATTATTAGTATCTTCGCCTGACATAAAGAGACAAATCTTTATTCTTCAATTTTTATTATTATTTTCATGCTTTTTTGAAGTGGGTGGCATATCTCTTTTGGGGTCCTTGATTTACCTGGTGTCTGATCCTAGTAGCGCCTTAGAAAACAATCTGTTCGCATACCTATACAAGCTATCTGCCCTGGATGATCAATCTTTGTTTATCCTGCTTTTTGCAAGCTTAACAATTAGCTTAATAATTATAGGCGGTATAGCTTCTTTTCTTTCAGTGACTTACCTATCCAAAATTGCAACTAATGCTGGCATTCATTTAAGTAATCAAGTCTTTGATAGATATCTATTTTTAAGTTGGAGCGATTATCTTTCTGCTGATAAATCCAAAATGGTAAATGAGATTTATCAAGAAACTGTTAGAGTGACCCAGAATATTTTTTTGCCGCTGCTGATGATTAATAAAAGCCTTTTTCTATGCTTTATTCTAATTTGTTTCTTGTTAACAATTAACTGGAAGGTAAGTCTATCTTTATTCTTTGGTATTGCTGCAATTTACTTCATATTATTTGCATTTATGAAAAGCTCTTTAAATACAAATAGTAAAAATTTAACGGATGCTCATCAAAATAGATACAAATATCTTAATGATACCTTTGAATCAATGAAACAAATTCATATCTGGAAGAACCAAAAGCTTTTTCAAGATGGCTTTCAGGCAGCAAGTCTTACATGGGGCAATGCTCTTAGAAGCAATATGAACATTTCTTTATTGCCTAGATATGTTGTTGAAACGATGATTCTAGTTCTCGTAGCTTTAGGTATTTTAATTTTAATGCTTGGATCTGATCCTAGCAATATGCTCGCTAACCTACCAGGTTACTCAGTATTTCTATTTAGTGCCTTTAAGCTCTTACCTGCAATTCAGCAGGTATATACTTTTTCTTCTACTATTACAGGCAATTTACATTCATTTGATACCTTAGCTAAGCTGTTAGAAAATAAAACGTATAGAACTGCGCATGACCCATTACACTCACCTCCTAATATTGAAAAAATTACTCTAAAAGATATTTCTTACTCTTACCCAGATAGCCAATTCTCTCTTGCAGATATTAATTTAGAATTTAACCGTGGAGAGGTTATAGGTATTACGGGTTATTCAGGCTCAGGTAAATCTACTTTTGTAGATTTATTGATGGGCCTTTTAAACCCAAAGTCTGGTACTGTAAAATTGAATGAAGATATTGTTAAGCTTTATGAAAATCCAGCTTGGCACAATAATTTATCTTATTTACCTCCTAGCATTCATCTATTTAATGATTCAGTAGAAAATAATATTCATTTTTCCGAAGATCCTCATATTGATCAGAAGAAATTACTTGATTCATTGCGCGCAACTAACTTAAATGCTGTCGAAAATATTTCTCAGAATAGTGAAATTAAAAACTTGTCCTTAAGCTCAGGTCAGATACAAAGAATTGGCATTGCTCGCACAATGTATAGAGACCGAACAGTAGTTATATATGACGAACCAACTAGTGCTTTAGATAATAACAACAAAGAATTTTTTATCGACATCATGAATTCAGTCAAGAGTAAAAAAATTACTTTTTTTATTACCCATGATCTTGAATTACTAAAAAATGCTGATAAAGTCGTTATTTTTAATGAGGGTAGGGTAGAATATTTTGGAGGTTATGCTGATAGCTTACGGCAGTCTGAATCGATGAAAAAGCTGACCCAAGCCAATCAAAAATGATGAGAATGTTTAGGTTTTATTTATACTCAGTTGTCCTATTTGCACTACTTTTTTTTTATAATTCTTATTTTTATGGTAATTTTTTAGCGCTCTTTCTGCAGGTTTCTTCCCCACTTATAATCTCTACTTTTTTAGTTTTTCTTGGAAAAAATACCTTTATTAGCTCTAATTCCTGGCTAAAAAAAGTCTATGCATATTTATTATTTTTTACTATCTCTATCTTTTCTTATTTTGGTTTTACTGAGGGTATTACGGGGTCCCATGCTGCTTCTCCAAACCCCTTAATATACGGATTATCTTTTTATACAGCCTATTTAGCCTTCTTCATATATAACAGGGATATTTCGCTGAAGGAGATATTTATTGCCGCAAATCCAATAGTATTAATTTCTGGGCCAATGCCTGTTATTTTTAAGCCTATAGTTTCAAGTTTCTCTTCAAGAGTGCGCTATTATTTTCCCTTTATAGTAATAGGATTTTTCTTTTTTAAGGTTATTTCAGCGCCCATGACATACTATTTGGTGATGCTGGAAAATACAAATCCTGTGTATATTTTAATTTTTGCAGTCCTGTTTAGAGTATTTTTGTACTTTAACTTTGCTGGTATTTCACTCATGGCATATGGCGCCATGGGAATTATTGGTGTGAAGATACCACTAAATTTTACACAACCATTTTCCTCTAGAAGCGTTATAGAGTTTTGGAGGAGTTGGCACGTAGCCCTTTCAAGTGTTTTGAAAGTTCTTTTTTACGATCCTGTGAAGTCTCTCTCTAGCAATACATCTTTGGCACTTATTACAGTATATATAGCCTCTGCAGCATGGCATGGAGTGTCTATTAATTTTTTTTACTGGGGAGCACTTCACGCATTTGCATTCATAATATCAATTAGGCTTTTACAAAGAAATTATCATTTCCTTGCTGGATTGATCTTGTTGATTGCTATACCATTCGGCGATATTTTTTTTACTGATAGTGATATCACCAGGTTATCCATAAAAATGATTAATTTTCTATCCATAGACAACTATATTTTTCCAAACTTTAGGGAAGCAATTGGGGCTATCTTAGCAATTCCAAAATATGTTCTTGCAGCTACTGGAGTTGGACTATCAATCGTTGCTATAGAGTTTTTTGGATATCACACCAGAATAGTAGGCAAGAAAAACTACAAATTTTTACGCACTAAACTATCTCAAACAATTATCTTCTTACTTATCCTTTTGCTTGTTTCGGGTCAAGGGATAGAATATGCAGCTTATGGTCAAAGATAAATTTAATTATCCAGTTTTAGTCAGCATTATATTTTTAGCATATTCCTTGTATGTTATTTTTGATCACTTTCAATTTAATGATCATGGAGTGTCACAAATCATAGAGACAAGATCAGATGGTATGCAATATTCTCCAGAAAAAATTGAAGGAATAATTATAGGTGGTTCCAATGCAATGTGGGGAATATCTGCTAAACAATTAACCAATCAAACGGGCATAAAATTTTACAACTTAAGCATGCATTCGAATGGGGTAAATTATCAAAACTATTTTGAGTACTTAAAAAAATCTTTTCAAATAAAAGATGCTAACGAAGTTAAATATATTTTTTGGTCCACCATTCATGCAATTCATGAGCCACCTTGGAATGATTTTGATCGAGATATTGCTGGCAGGTTAAGACTTTCAAAGATGATTCCAAATCAATCACTTTTAGGCTACACCTATGCAACATTGATCAATCAGAAACAAATCCTCTTTGAGGTTACCAAAGAATTTGGTGATTTTGATTTTAAGAATTTTGAGTGCACTCTTTCAGACTCAAAATTTTTAGATGTATCTGATATAAATCGCGCATATTCTGGAGGATATAGTATGGTAAATCCGCTTATACTAAAACCCCAACTTGAGATATATAGAAATTTTTTAATAGATTTTTTTCCAAATGCTCAAATTGTCTTTATTATCCCTGCCACTCTTCACGAAGTGAAATATGATTCTGGTAGATTAAAGGATTTAAATTCTATTATGAAGGGTTTAAATCTAAAATTTCATTTTCAGGAGCCAATGACTGATATTTCGAATTTCTGTGAATCAGACCATCATCCAAATGAGATAGGGAGACAGAAACGTACCAATGATTTGGCACTACTGTTCCAATCTTTGCTTTAATCTCTCGTTTTGGGTTATTTGCTAATTTTGATGTAAAATTACATCATATAAACTGAGCCCAGATAACCATTGGATTCCCATGAGTGATAATTTTTTAGACGAGAGAGAGCTATCTAAGTCAGATACTACAGAAATCACATTTCTTCAAGGCTTTGCTTTTTTGAAGAAAAATATTAAATTTAGCGCCATAGGAACTGCGTTAATATTTTGTATTTCAATACTTTACTCTTTCAACCAACCCAATATTTATAGATCTTCAGGTATATATGAGATTGCAAACTCTGGGGAGTCATCCTCCCCAGCTGAAACTCAAGGGCTGTCTAGCATAGCAGGTGCTGTTGGGGTAAGTCTTGGTAAGCCAGCATCAAATAAAGCTGATGTAATAATTGAAACAGTAAGATCTAAAGGCTATTTAAATGAAATATTAAAGATTGAGGGCATTTCACCAAAATTATTTGCAACTGAATCATATGACATCAACACTCAAGTGCTCACTTATGATTCCTCTCTTTTTGACGGCTCTGAATGGATAGGAGAAGAGCCATCAATTCATCAGGTGCATAAAGTGTATTCTAAATCTTTATCTATACGACAAGATAACGGTGATGGCTTTATTTATTTGTCTTTTCAACACCAATCTCCAGCCTTTGCCAAAGAATTTCTAGTATTAGTGGTTAATCAGTTAAATGCCACAATGCGCAGTAAAGCTGCAAGCGAATCAGCAAATTCAATTGACTTTTTAACTGCTGAATTTATGCAAACTAACTGGCTTGAAATTAGGAATTCTATTTCTTCCTTGCTCCAAGATCAATTTGAAACTCAAATGCTCGCAAATGTTAGAGAGGAGTATGCTCTTAAACCCATTGAATCTCCATTTGAGGAAGAGGAAAAATTTGCACCATCGCGATTGGCAATTATTATTTGGTGGACATTGGCAGCTTTCGTACTTATGAACATGATTGCATTTCTGAAAGAGGTTATTAGAAATCAAGCAGAGTCTATTTCCTCTTAATGCCTTCAAATCAATCTATGACTTCAATAAATTGGCGTTTTGCTTATGAGTGCTATTCAAGATAAAAATAACATATTAGGCAAGATCAGAAAGGATTCTGGCCTAATGCTAGAGTTGGGCTGTGGGGAAAGTAAGAAAAATAATGATGCAATTGCAATTGATTTAATCGATTTCCCTGGTGTAGATATCGTTGGAGATATTTATGAAGTTCTTAAGCAAATTCCATCAGGCTCTATTAGCTATATTTATTCATCTCACGTCTTCGAGCACCTGGACAATCTCCCGGAAATATTAATAGAGCTTCACAGGGTTTTACAAAGGGAAGGGGAGCTAGACATCATTGTTCCTCATTTCTCAAACTCCTTTTTTTATAGTGACCCAACTCATAACAGTTTTTTTGGACTATACACTTTCTCTTATTATTTTAATGACAAGATTTTTTCTCGCTCTGTACCTAAATATGCCTTAATAGATGGAATGCAGTTATTTGATGTGAAGCTAATATTTAGATCATATAGGCCTCGATATCTCTCACATGGCGTTAGAAAAATATTTCAATTTATTTTTAATTGCACAACATTTATGCAAGAAATGTACGAAGAATCTTTTGTGAATTTTGTTAGTTGCTATGAGATCAGATTTAAAGCAAAGAAAATAGATAGTTGAAACTCTTTTGATTACAGTCTACACATGTATTGCCGGCAATTATGATAATTTAATTGAGCAACCTTTCTTTGATGATGTTAAGTATATATGTTTCTCAGATCTTATAACTCATGAAAGGTACAAGAATTGGTTAATAGTTCCAATCAACCTTAATATTCTGAATCAACCTAATTTAGTTAACAGACACTTCAAAACTAGCCCGTTCGATTTGAGTCTTGGTAATGAATATTCTCTTTATATTGATGGCAATGTGCTACTCAAGGAGGATCCTAAGTTATTACTTTCTCATTTCAGCAATACTCAAAATTCTATCGCTGCCTTTAAGCATCCAGTCCGATCAACAGTCAAAGAAGAAATGCAAGAGCTAGTTGTTACTGGAAAACTTATCAATCAGGAGGTGCTCAAGGCAAATTCTTTTTTAAATAAAATCGATCAAGAGGGTTTTGATTTTACTTCTCAGTTAACGGCAGGATATATTTTGTTAAGACGGCATGATGATATGGAGTTAATTCAAGCCATGCAAGAGTGGTTAGAAATTATTCTTACTACATGTAAGAGAGATCAACTAAGCCTTCAGTATGTTTTATGGAAGCATAATCTTGAGATTAGCTATTTAGATGATTTCTGCGACCCAGATAGCTTTTTTAAAAGAATTAATCATGGTTTATATATTTCATGGATGCCATTGGCTCCCCAGGACTTTATTAAGAAAATATCTGCCAAATTTAAGTCTTTGCTATTTATGAAATGAAATCTATCTTAATCCTCACAATGTATGGCGACTTGGCCGCATCTTCCCGTCAGCGAATGCATCAGTATGTTCCTGCATTTGAAGAAAATAAATTTACTGTCGATGTCCAGCCATTATTCCCCAATAACTATTTAGAGGATATCTTTGCAAAGAAGAAACCTTTTTTTTTAAAAGTATTATTTTGGTATGTAAAGCGGCTGTATGTTATTTCCAGAGCATCAAAATATGATTGTATTATTATTCAATATGAACTATTCCCACTCATGCCTAGTATTTTTGAGAGATATATTTTGCTTTTTAATACAAATCTTATCTTAGATTATGATGATGCTATCTTTCATAAATATGATCTTTGGGGCAATAGCCTAACCAGATTCTTTTTATCAAAAAAATTGCAACCTTTGCTCTCTTCAGCAAAGGCAGTCATCTGTGGAAATCAATATATTTATGATTGGGCTAATGCTCATTGCCAAAATTGTATTTTGATACCTACTGTAGTAGATATAAATAGATATGGCCCTAAAAGAAATACTCTTCAAAAAAGTAATTTAATTATTGGTTGGATTGGCTCTCCTGCAACTTGGGTTTATATGGAGCCATTACTACCAACGTTAAAAAACCTAGCTCATCAATATAATTTTCAAATCTTGATTATTGGATCAGGCAGTGCCGAATCAGCTGATGCTGAAGTTGAGTTTAGAGATTGGCATGAAGAATCTGAAGTAGCTGATATTCATTCCATGGATATTGGTATTATGCCTCTTTTTGACGATCCCTGGGCTAAAGGGAAGTGTGGTTATAAATTAATTCAATATATGGCATGTGGCATACCCGTAATTGCTTCTCCAATTGGAGTAAATACTCAAATTATTGATAATTATGAAAATGGCTTATTCGCTAGTTCAGCAAGTGAATGGAGGGTTGCTTTAGAAAAAATAATAAAAGATACAGATCTAAGAAACGCGATGGGAGAGAAAGGTTTGGTTAAAGTTCATGAAAGCTACTCACTGCAAAAATTTTCACCTAAGTTCATAGGCTTAATTCAGTCTATAATACAAAATTAATTTCATCTCATCTATAAAGGAATAATATGTGTGGGATAGCAGGTTTTTGGCTCGCTCCAACTAACAGTTCGTTTGATTTTCAAGGCGATATTAATATGATGATTGACGCAATACATCATAGAGGGCCTGATGGTCATGGAGTATGGGTTGATCATGGTAATGCTTTAGCACTAGGGCATAGAAGGTTATCAATTATTGAACTCTCAGATTCTGGAAGTCAACCCATGGAGTCCTTGTGGAAAAGATACATAGTTTCTTATAATGGTGAAATTTATAATCACCTTGAACTTAGAAAATTAGTTCAAAATTCTCATCCAGAATATACGTGGAGGGGCAACTCAGATACTGAAACAATCCTTGCAACTTTAGATGTATTTGGAATACAGAAAACTCTTAATCTATGTATTGGCATGTTTGCAATCGCCATATGGGATATTCAGAATAAACAGCTTTTTCTAGCACGAGATAGATTTGGAGAGAAGCCATTATATTATTTCTGTGATGGATCTCAGATCATTTTTGCATCAGAGCTAAAATCTTTAAGATCCCACACAAATTATCGGCAATCATTAAATGCTAATGGACTCTCAAGTTATATTAAGAGAGGGTATATTGACGAAATGAACTGCATTTACAGTAAGACTCATAAAGTTATGCCAGGTCATTTTCTATCATTCAGTGGACATGACGATTCTCCCGATGAGCATCAATATTGGTCTCATGCTTCTTTAGTAACCAAAAAACAGCCTTATGCGCGCAAGCCTTTTTCTGAACATTCCAAGCAAATAGAAAATACATTGACAGATGTCATTCAGTCTCAAATGATGAGTGATGTTCCCTTGGGATCATTTTTATCTGGAGGGATAGATTCTTCTCTTGTGACAGCAATAATGCAAAAAAATTCCTTACAACCAATCAAAACTTTTACAGTAGGCTTTGAAGAAGATATTTATAATGAGGCTCGATATGCAGAAAATATCGCCAAACATCTTGGAACAGACCACACCTCATTTATTCTCAAGGAAGCCGATGCTTTAGCCCTTATTCCTGATCTAGCATCAATTTATGATGAGCCATTTGCTGACTACTCTCAAATCCCGACAATCTTACTTGCAAGGGAAGCGAGAAAACATGTTTCTGTAGTACTTACTGGCGATGGTGGTGATGAGATTTTTGGTGGATATAACAGATACATATTAGCACCTAAAATCTGGAGAACTTATAATGCTCTTCCTAGTTCATTAAGAAAGCTTATGGGGAATATCCTTTCAAAATTTCATACTCAAGCAAGTAATCCTTTGTTGCAGTCTGCAATTAATAAATTTGGTCTATCGCCACAATTACTTTTAAAAGCTCAAAAGATCTCTAATATTATGGCTGATTCTAAAAATTTTGAAGAAATATTCGATAGATTGACTAGCACCTTTGAAAATCCACAATCTATCCTGCAACAAAAATATTTTCAAAACTTAGAGCCATTGAAAGGTATTGATCTTCTAGCATCATTAGGCCCTTCTCGATGGATGATGTTGATGGATAGCTTGAGTTATTTGCCAGGTGATATTCTTACTAAAGTTGATCGCGCCTCGATGAGTACATCTCTTGAGACAAGAGCTCCTTTTTTAGATCAAAGAGTTGTTACACAAGCAGCCATGTTAAATCCAAACTCATTAATTAAAAATGGAAATGGAAAGATTGTTCTACGTAATATTCTTAAAACATATATCCCCTCTCATCACTTTGATAGGCCTAAGCAAGGATTTACAATTCCTTTAGATAAATGGTTAAGAGAGGAGTTAAGAGATTGGGCAGAGGCTCTTCTAAGTGAAAAGAGTATCAAAAAATTCAATATTTTACAGTATAAAATGGTGAGGCTGATATGGGAGCAACATATATCTCATGACTTTAATCATGGAGCAAAACTATGGACAATTTTAATGTTGCAATCTTGGTTAGAAACCTGGGGTGATGCTGCAATGCATGCCAATTCATTAGAGCAATGATCTATTTCATTGTTTACTTCTTTCTTATATGCGCCACATTTCTTGGCACTTATGGTGCTCAAATTCAAAAGTTACTTTACTACTTTTTTTTAATATTTTTATTTTTAATGGCAGGCTTTAGATATGAGGTAGGCTGCGACTGGAAAGTCTACCAGGTTATCTTTAATTTTGATGATGCTGTTTATGCTTTTCGAGATGGCGGGTCCTTAGAAATAGGCTATTACTTGTCAATGATAGGATTAAAGAAATTAGGTATAGGTTTTCAAGGGTTAAATTTAATAACTTCAGGTTTATTTTTTGCTGGGCTCCATGCTATTGCGAAAAGAGAAAAATATCCACTACTAGTATTATGCATTGCTTTTCCTATCTTAATTATTAATCTTCCTATGTCTGGAATAAGGCAGGCGGCAGCTTTTGGATTAATCAGCATTGCGCTACTGGCTTTCCTTGATAGAAAGTTTTTTAAATACATTCTTTTTACTATTCTAGCAATATCGTTTCATGCAAGCGCTATTTTATTTTTACTTTTGATTCCAATGTATTTCGTAAGATTTAATCTAAAAAATATTTTAATAGCAGGAGCTTTGCTGGCACCTTTGGCTGGATATCTTTTCTTTTCTAGCTTTGGATTGATAGCTCAAGAAAGATATATACAAGGAGATCTTAGCTCATTTGGCGCTTACTTTAGAGTAGCGATTATTTTCCTGATTGCATTGTACTTCTTGTTTGTTGTACGCAAGGATTGGAAAAGATTATTTCCTAAAGATTATGAATTTATGCTTATGGGATCTGTAGGGATCATTTTATGCACCATGATTATCTTACCAATATCAACGGTCATAGCGGATAGATTGGGTTTATATCTCTGGTTTTTTGTGCTGATTATTCTTGCAAGATTAATCTTAATTCCCGCAATGCTTCGGGAAATCTCTGTAATTGGTTCTATTGCAGGTTTAGTTTTTGCATTTATTTTCTGGTCTCAGAATTCACCGTATTTCTATGCATGCTACGTCCCTTATAATTATAATTACATTATTTGGTAACCAGCTTATGAACAATACCTTGACTCAAGAATGACAGTATCCATTCAATCAACAGACCTTGAAGGGGTAAAGGTTATAACTACCAGTATTCACAGAGATGTCAGAGGATTTTTTTCAGAGCTTTATAATGCCAAAGATCTTAAGGAACTCGGAATCCAGATAGATTTTTGTCAAGAAAATCATTCCTTCTCTAAATATAAAAATACTCTGAGAGGATTGCATATGCAGTCTCCACCATATGCTCAGACCAAATTAGTTAGGTGTGGCCGAGGATCATTTTTAGATATTTTTGTTGATATTAGAAAAAATTCGCCCACTTACAAGCAATGGGGCACTCAAAAAATAAGTTTCGCCAACAAGAAGCAGATTCTTATACCTGAGGGGTTTTTGCATGGATTTCTTACTTTGTCCGACAATACTGAAATTATATATAAATGCTCATCATTTTATTCTATTCAGCATGAAGTTTCGGTTGCATTTAATGATCCTGAGCTATCGATAGATTGGGGTTTTGATAGTCAAACTCACCTTTATATCTCAGATAAAGACCGAAATGCTAGTCTTTTAAGAGACATTATCAATCCATACTGATACTAATTTCTATTCTTTAGTTTATTGAATGTATAAAAATATAAGTTGTTTAGCCTTATAATAAAACATTAGGTAACAAATTATGACTGGACAATGCATTATTTCATTTGATTGTGAGAGCAAATGGGGTCTTATGGATAGCCTGAATGATACCCATGATCAAATTTTTTCTTCGCAAAATATAAATCAAGCATACATTGATATTTTATCTATCTTGAAACATTTTGACCTGCCAGCAACTTTTGCATTTGTAGGTGCCTTTACGATGAGTGAAACTCATTTCAGGAAAAAATGGTTGGAGAAATTACGTGAATCAAGAGAGCATAATCATTGGCTTGAGCCTCTGTATCGAGATTTGGGCAGCGCAAATGCTCAGGGGTGGTTTGCTCCAGAATTAGTGCAATTAGTCTTAGATCATAACCAAAGAAAACATGAGGTTTGCCCTCATGGCTTTACACATCTTGCATGGAATAATCCAAGCACCCAAGCATTGCAATTAGAGCTTGAGGGAATAGCAGACTGGTATGCTCTCCATAATATTTTGCCAAGCACTTTTATTTTTCCAAGAAATATTATTGCAAACAAAGACCTATTATTAAACTTAGATATTCTGGGTTTTCGAGATAATGATATGAATCCAAAAGCCTCTATGTTTAAAAATAGAATAATGCAGTTCATTGAAGAGTTTAATTGGAATGTAAAGTCTGCAGTGATGCCAGAGAATCAGGAGTCACCGATTCGAATTCCTGGGGCGTTTTTTTTAAATTGGCGCCATGGCCTGCGAAAGTCAATACCAGCTGACTGGACTATCCGTAGGTTTGAAATTGCATTAAATGATGCCCGTGATCGTGGTGGAGTCGTTAACCTTTGGACGCATCCTCATAATTTTATTACAGGCCATAATCAAAAAGATCTTTTTAACTGCTGCATGGAACTCTTGGCTGAGAAGTCTCAGCGAGGGGAGATTGAAGTGTTAACACAACATCAATATATAAAAAAAATGCCAAGGGCTATAGCTAGCAAAGGCTCTGCATGAACAATAAAATAGATAATTCTATTTCAGTGATTATTCCTTTGTTAGGCTCTACAGAACATACTACTAAATTAATTCTCTCACTTAGAGAGCAAAGTATTCAGCCTGATGAAATTATTTTTATTATTTCCAAGTGTGGGAATTGGCAAAAAACCATAGAGCTAATAGAGAAGGAGCAGGTTCTAAATCTAACTTTTTTTCTAGTGCCCAAACTTTTTCCTGGAGCTGCTAGAAATTATGGTGCTAAGCGTGCTCGCAGTAATTGGATTGCATTCCTTGATATACAAACAATCCCTGCAGAAAAATGGCTGGAGAGCATGCTACATCTGACCGAACATGAATCTAAATCTGTGAATCTAGTGGTTGCAGCCATGCAATGCTCCGCAGTAAATTACTTTCAGCGCTTATTAAAAGCAGCAACGTTTGGTAACAAATTGGTCTCATGCCTACCTGGGAGCATTGTAAGGAGACATGTATTTATTGCTTCAGGTGGTTTTTTAGAAAATGTGCGTGCTGGAGAGGATTGGGAGTGGCTGAATAGATTTAAATTTGATGAGGCTCGAAAGAATGCAACTAAAGCAGTAGTTTCTTATGAGGGTCTTCCGATTAGACTGGGATTACTTGCATCAAAATGGTTTAAATATTCGTTTGAAAACTCAAAGGTTGATATCTTACTAAAAGAAAAGTTTTCCTATATGGGCCTAGCTTTTTTAATCTTTGCTGTGCTTCTTTATAGATGGAATCATCTAGTTTCTGGGGAACAATGGAATGAGCAGGCCCTACTCTTTATTCCCAATATAAATAAAATTTTCTGGTCTACTTTTTTAAGTAGCTATTTAGTTTTTCGAGGGATATACAAACCATTGCTTAATAAGGAAAATACCTATTTTTTATTTCCATTCTCTTGGCTATTAATTGGCTTTCTGGGACTGTTTATTGATTCTATCAAGGCACCTGGAAGAATATATGGTTCTCTTAAGTATACTGTGCTAAAAATTTCATCCCATTTTCACTGAGTGCTGAATATTCAAACATTAATAGTTACAATGCAAGTAAACTCATTCTTAAATTAAATTGAAAATATTAATCACGGGC
>Ga0209709_10002804_pt1 | contig 14838 bp, 8 predicted proteins | sample ArcticOcean_MG_C_2_FD_187435 | JGI IMG/M metagenome (GOLD analysis project Ga0209709, IMG submission 187435) | Marine microbial communities from western Arctic Ocean - ArcticOcean_MG_CB4_136 (SPAdes) (version 2) | ecosystem: Environmental > Aquatic > Marine > Oceanic | place: Arctic Ocean... | reverse complement strand
TATACTGGCCCATGCCCTTAGAACTTCACTCTCTCTCTCTCCTGTGTCAGCTGATATCAGCTGACGACTAGCTAGTCGACACCTCCGCATGCGCATGCGCATGCGCACCGCCCCTCCCAGGCCGGGCTGATCAACAAAATCTCCGAGATCGAGATCGAGATTGCAATCTCGCCGCTGCGGCCCCGGGCAGAGCCCCCGCGAGAAATTGCGCTGGAGCGTCGCGTTTTACATCGGCGTTTTCTTACTTTCCCACACCCGCACGGGCGCTCACTCGCTGCACTCGGTCGCTGCACTCGGTCGCTTGCTCGCTGCGCTCGCTGCGGTCGGTCGCTTGCTCGCTCGCTTGCAGGGCGCAGGGCGGTGCAGTGTGCTCGCTAGCACGGGCGCTCACTCGCTGCACTCGGTCGCTTGCTCGCTGCGCTCGCTGCGGTCGGTCGCTTGCTCGCTCGCTTGCAGGGCGCAGGGCGGTGCAGTGTGCTCGCTAGCACGGGCGCTCACTCGCTGCACTCGCTCCCTTGCTCGCTGCGCTCGCTGCGGTCGGTCGCTTGCTCGCTCGCTTGCAGGGCGCAGGGCGGTGCAGTTTGCTCGCTAGCACGGGCGCTCCCTCGCTGCACTCGCTCCCTTGCTCGCTGCCCCTCCGGCGTCGCGTTTAAATCGCTCCCATGCGCGAGAAATTGCGCTGGAGCGTCGCGTTTTACATCGGCGTTTTCTTACTTTGCCACACCCGCACGGGCGCTCACTCGCTGCACTCGGTCGCTTGCTCGCTCGCTTGCAGGGCACGGGGCGGTGCAGTGCGCTCGCTGCGGTCGCTTGCTCGCTCGCTTGCGCGGTCGCTTGCTCGCTCGCGTGCTCGCTCGCTTGCAGGGCACGGGGCGGTGCAGCCCGCTCGCCGGCCGCTCGGTCACATCCGCATCAGGAAGCCCGCGTGCGCAAATGCGCCCAGCGCGTTGAGCACCGCCATGTGGCCGAAGCGGCGCGTCATCTCCCTGTTGTACGCCTTCGCCGCTTCCACCTCGTCCTGGAAGAGCGCCACGCGCTGCGGGGAGCCCGCGGCCGGCACGCACACCTCCCACTGCTGCAACGCAGGGTTCCAGGACACGCCGGTAAACGGCGTGTCGGTGCGGCGCGGCCCCGGGTCCGCACGCTTCCGCTTCCGCTGCTGCTCCCGCCCGGCGCAGCTCGAGGCCTCCTGCCGCGCCGCCGCCCGCGCGAGCGCTGCTCGGTCGAAGACCCCCGCCGGCTCGGCCTCCCGCAGAAGCACTCGAGCCGGCAGCCGCTCCAACAGCACCGCGCCGGCGAGCTGGCGGCGCGTCTCCGGGCAGAGAGGACAGGGAGCGCTGCGGAGGCAGCGGCGCATAATCTCGCGGAAGACCACCACCTCTCCCATATCTTCTCTTTCTTTCGCCGGGAGCTCGCGCAGAACGCGCAGCAGCTGCCCGTGGCTCAAGGCCCGGAAGTGCATTTCGTCCATTGCAAAGTGAGAGGTTCATGCGGCACAGTTTTTCCCGGTGGCCCGATGCCAGAAAGCATGCCGCCTACGCTCCAGAGCGCGGCGGCCGACGAGACCTTGGTGCGGCACAAACTGCGCATCGTACACTCGTGGAGGACGTCGGAGCACGAACTGTTGTTCGGGGCGAAAAAGGTGCCGGTGGAATCGCAGGTTGTCAGCAGTTCTGCCCACAGAGACACGGCCGCCGCCGCCAGCGACGGCGGCTCGGAGACGCAAGCGGGCGACGCGAAAGGCCAGCACTCCGGGTCGCTCGAAGGGCTTACCGCCACGGTGAAGTGGGTGTTCAGGTATTCCGAACACTCGGTGCCCGAGGAGGTGGGCGACATCCCCCTGTCGAAAGACACCCCCCCCCACGACGGCGAGTTTGCATACGTGCTCGAGTTCACCTTGGCGGATCGCGGCACGGACCCCAAGGCCGGGCCCAGGGTCTTCCAGCGTGCGGTGGAGACCGCGTACACGCTCTCGGGCAGGGAGGGCTTCGTGTTCGCAGCCGCCGACACGGAGCAGCCGACCGTGCATGCGCGGTTTTCGCTGCGCGACCCGGGCGCGCCGCCGGCGCAGCACGCCCACAACGCGAGGATGGCTTTTGCGGCGATGAAGCCGCTGATCCCGTGCGACGACGCGCTTGCTCTTGCGGTGGCCGGCTCTGCAGAGCAGAGCGCCAACGCCGACGACGAGATCGACACGTTGCTCTCCAGGCGCATCGTCGTCACGGCAATACGCACTTTGCGCATCAAAAACGGCTTCGATTCGCAAGACGTGGGCGTGGAGATGCCCGCATGCAGCAAGTTCGTCCGCAGCGGAGGCTGCACGCCTGCCTCCTCGCGCTGGGGCGTGGTGCTGCCCGTGGTCGCGCTTGCCGGGAGCTCCTCCGACGTGCCCTCGGACGTCTTCCGCTTCAACAGGTCGGAATGCGCGCGCATGCTCAGCGAATTCCGCGGGGTGCCGGTGCACGAACTTCGCACCGAAAAGGTGCTCCGGGAGAACCGCGTCGGGTCCACCCGCATCCAGGTCTCGCCCGACCACCCGTGCGTGTTCTTCCTCAAGGACCTGCAGGATAAGGGGTGCGAGATGCGGACCCTCGAAAGCGGCATGTATTCGATATTGGAGTCCAACTTCGACACCGCCGCCGACATCATCACTGCGCAGTACGAGAGCCGCGTGCCGGTGTGCACGGTGCGCGACATGTTCGACTGCCGCTTGCGCTCTGTGCACTGGCTCGAGAAAAGCGACGCCGACGCCTGGTTCGGAGACAACAGTGCAAAGTTTGAAGCGGACGAAGGTATGCAGTCGGTGTCGGTCGACTTCGAATTCGAATTCGTGTTTTACGAGGATGTCGTGGGGTGACCCTGGCGCATTTTACCCTGGGGCGCCACAGGTCGACGATGGCGGTTTCGAACCCGGACATCCTCTCCCTCGTCCCCCGCCTCGTGTTCTTCCCCCCCCCGGGCGCCAGTGGCACGGGGCACCGAGCAACCGGACTGGGCCCCTCCCTCAGCCGCATAATAGCCGGCTCGTCCAAACTCGGCATGTGCCACTGCGAGCTGCACGTCCCCATGCCCACCCGCAGCCGTGCGAGCGTGGTCCCCAACCGTTTTTACGCGTACACCGCAGTTGCAGGCGAGCAACTGCAAGCGCAGCCGACGCACTCCCGCCCGCGCGAGTTCTACAACGGCTGCGTCGTCGTCCTCCTCACGGGTGCGTGCGCCCCCTTCCTCGAGACCTGCGTCGTCCGCCGAGCGCTGGTGGCCGATGCGCTCAGCATCCACGACCACTTTGCCCGGCACTGCCAAGGCAAGCACTACGACCTCACCCCCGTGGTGACACTCGGCGGCAGCCTCGTGTACTCCCGCGTCCGCGTCGCCGTGCGTCGCGCGCTGGGGCTGCCAGGGCCCGCCGAGACGCCCGTGCCGGAACGCGCGTCGTACTTCTGCAGCGAGCTCTGTGTCGACCTCCTGCACCGTGCTGCGTGGAGCTGTCCGAACACGGTGCGCCACCTCGACGGGTCCTGTGCGTCGCCCAACACGCTTCTGGGGGCAGTGTGCCCGGAAGGCGCGCCGCCCCCCGTCTCCGCACTGCTGACGCACGCACAGCTGCAGCGGCTTCTCCCGGAGGCGGCCCCGTAGCCCTGTCACGAAGCAAGCCTGTGGTACAGGCGACACGCCTCGAGCCCCGTGAGCCCTGCAGCGAGCACGGCAGCCTGGGCCCACCGGGGGGCGCCTCCGCCCACGCGTGCAGTGCACAGGAAAGCGACGCCGGTGGCAGCAGCAACCGGCGCACCGATTCGAAACACGCGCTCTCTGTTCGGGAGCCACATGGCGCTTTGCAACACCGCCGACCCCAGCGCGACAGACGCCACCTCGTTCGAGTGCCATCCGAGCTGCACTGCTGCACAGGTGCAAAGCGCGCCGACGCAGAACACGGACGTACTAAATAACGTGTGGGGCGCATCCCAGTATGCCGTGGCGCACACCAGGCACGCCGCGTGCACCGCGGTGCGCACCACCGACGCAACGTCCGAGACGCAAACCGCGCCGCCGAGCGCGACTGCGCACCACACACCCCACCCAAACACGAAACTCGAAGACATGCCCACGCTTGCAACGGCACCTTTGCAGAGCAGCTTTAAAGTTGCGCGGCGTGGGCCCGAGACGCGATGCGGGTGTTCGCAGAAGAGGACGTGTGTGCGATTGCGGACGCGGACTGCCTCGTGGCGGAAATGCTGCCCGGGTGCGACGCCGCAACAATCGGCACCGTATTTTGCATTGTCCAGCAGGCGCTGCGGTCGGTGCTGCGTGCCCAGCGCCGCAGCGGGCAGATGTCTTGCGGCGGCAAAGACGAGGCGCCGAAAAGTCTGTCGGCGGCGAAACGCGAAGTTGCGGCCCGCAGACTCGGGGTAGTCGGCCCCGGTCGCGTGCTTGTGCCGTACACATGCACATGCGCGCTGCTTGCAATTGTCCAGGCGGCGGAGTACTTCACCGGCACCTGGGCACCGGAGTGGCCTTTGTTGGGCGCGGCCGATGTGGCGATGTTGGGTGCACCCGTCTTGGCACAGGCCATTCTCGGCGACTCCTGGACACGCGGCCCCGCCGACACGCGGCTGGCGAGTGTTACGGAAGCACGTTTGTTGGTCGCTGTCCTGTTCGCTCTCTTTTACGCTGGACACTTCGGCGGCGGCGCCAGTCCCGGGAGCGCCCCCGAGGAGTTTACAAAGGCCCTTTTTTCAGCAGGCACCATTGCGGTGGCAGAAACCGTCAGGGTGGCTCAAGCAGCCATATGTGCGAACAAAGCCTCGGCGATGATCTTCCGCTGGAACCGCTGGCGGTGGCCCGCAAAGCCCTCACCGGCCTATCAGTCGTCGGTGTTCCCATTCACACCGACGACTGAGAGGCCAGTGGGCGACATCCCGTCTTCGATGGACAGCAAGGTCAAAGAGGGGGCGCTTCAGGCGCTCGGCGCCATCCACGCCAATTTGCTCGCCGCCAGAGCTGACAGAGGGGGTCTCCTCCCCCGCCAAACCGGCGCGTTTGTCGAAGTTCGAAGGTTCTACGAAACAGTGTGCGGTCTGGTCAAGCACCGCATGTCCGAATGGGGGGGCGCGCCCGACACCCGACGCGAACTCCTGAGATTGAGCACCGCCCATCAGGCAGACACCTTTGCGGCGAAGCTGTGCAGCAACGGAGGCGCAAACGAGCCGTCTAAGGGCGACCCCAAGGTGCAGTATGCATTTTTGGTCGTGCAGTCGGTTTTGCAGCTCGGACAAACAGAGAAGACCCCGCGGCGCCTCGATCCCGCACCCTGGTCGCTCGTGTGCGCACTCGACCTTGCGCGGTGCGCATTCGACGCCCTCCTCGATGCAGGCAAGCAGGGGGGGAGGGGGATTGTGCAGGCGGATTGCGACGACTGTGCAGCAGTGCTTTACTGGGCAGTGGACCACGTCCACCTCGTTCTACACTTCTTTGCGGAGGCCAGTGGCCAGGGGTGGACCACAATTACGACGGAAGGCACGCGTGTAACGAGCTGCGAGGCATCTACCTTCATCCCCGAAACACAACTGAACAACCTCTTCGTCGGCGAGGATGGGATTGTGCCAAACAAGCTGCGCCTCGACGTGCGTGGTGGGCTGTGGACGGGAGACTATGCGGGTTCGGGCGTCGAGCACCTCTTCTTCCCCCTCGAAGTTGGCATACACACCGGAACAAACCCTGGCGTCTGGAGGATGGAGGCGCAAGACGCAAACCAGGGGCAGACGGTGGCTGCGTATTGTTTCGTGTACGGGACAAAAAACGAGTTCGCGGGGGTCTACCCCGCCGCCGCGGAGGAGGAGAAAGAGGCACAGCGCATCGCCCCGCCGTGGGAGCTGCATGATAGCACGGTGACGATTGTGGACGTGCCCACGGAAGCAGGCATCCGGTGCGTAAAGGCGCGCTTAACGGCGTTCCCGTTTGCTGCGTGGGCATCCGTCCCTCGCGCAGGTGCTGCTCGTCTGCGGCAAACAATCAACACTCTGTTCGGCAAGCATGACACGCGCTGCACACACATGCAAGACAGCTATGCATACGCTGAACGATCCGTGAAAGATATCGAGCAGCGCGTTCTCGATCGTTACCATGAGGACCCCCCACCGAAAGCGGTCGGTCGCGTGGACGTACCCGGAACAGCGTTTACGGCGTGGGTCCCCGCCGGCGCCGTAAACGCCAAATGCGAAGTGCATGCGATGAAAATGCCGCTTATCTGCACGGCCGAGTGCGGTAAAAAGGTCGAAATCTCGTTTGGGGGGGACCCGGACCGGATGGCAAGTGCCGTGCAATCGCAAAAGGGCCCCATGAACAGGGGCGCGGCACAGAATAGCGACGTATCCTGTTTCTCCGCGGCGCTCGCACACGAGGACGGCTGCCGCAGCCCGGGGCAGGAGGGGGTGTTCCGATGTTTCGCATTCGTGTTCGATCTGTCCGATGTGCATTGGGCGCTGAGACAGGCCCAGCGTCCGCTGGCGAGGAGGGGCCATGAATCGCTTCTCCTGAGCTACGTCGGCCAAGACCCCTATCTCGGCGACACTGTGCTCCTCAAAAACATGGCCAATCGCCACTCTGTGAACAAGAAGCTTGCGTCTTCGGTCCTCGCGCTCTCGTTCATGCGCGCACTGTACAATGTGACGGGAGGGCTCGGGACCGACAACCTCCTCGGCACCGTCCAAGACTGCGCCCAGGGCACCGGCGTCGCCGCCGCCGCCACCGCCGCCGCCGCCACCGTCGTCGGCGTTTTCAAAGAGATGGCGGCGGCGGCGGGAGGGGATGAGATGGGGGCGGCGGCGGGAGGGGATGAGGCCCGGCAGGACGCCGTTTTGACAGTGCTTACGTGCATGGGAGTACTGACCGGTTCCAAGTACGATGCAATCGGCAGGAGATTCTGGAGTTTTGTCCGGACATTTCCCGCCGCGAATCGCCAGTTGGATGCCTGGGGGGAGAAGGGTGCCGCGAACCCCAAAACTGCGAGCGCCTTGGCATGTACCCATCGTGTCACCCGGGCCGTATTCAAATTCCACCTTGTGCTTGCAGCTGCCACGGCGCTGGCGACTTCCGTCACCGACGGTACACTTGCCGGAGACCCGACACGCTTCATCGTTGTGACGGTGTTGCAGCCGATGCTGTTCGATTTCATCCTGAGTTGGTTGGAGGAAATTGTCGCCGCTCTTATCAACGCGGCGGAGCTTCTCGACGAGAGTTTGCCGGACGCGTACAAGTTCGACGGGGAGGATAACCACCTTCGCAGACTCAAAACGACCCTCGTGTGGGGTTTGCAGATCGCGTGTTCGCTGGCTCTTTGGGCGTACACGCTGCACGAAATCATGGCGTGCGAACAAAGTGCGTGGGCGGAAGTGGAGCAGAACGGCGGGAAGGCAGGCAACCCAGTACCCCTGGCGCATCGCAAGCTGGCGGACACAGCCACACCTATGGTCCTCGGTGTTTTGCCTGCCTACAAACTACTGGCGAACGCCATGGCCTGCGGGAGTCGGTTCCCCCTGGGCGTCCTCGACTTCCCGGAAGGGTTGACCAGTGCGCTGTATAGCCTGGGGGGGTTCACGCACACGGAGGGACGTCAGACGTCGTGGTGGTGGGCTGGAGAGCCAGAGACCCTCCGAGCTCTCAATCGGCAGGTGCAGATCGAGACCACTCAGCTGCAAGAAGCGGGACGGGCCACCTTTCGGGGCTCCCACTGGATGCATGCGGTGCGAGGAGTGTTTGTGGGGACAGCAGCGCTGGGTGTAATGGCCGGGCTGAGGAAGGGCTCGGCAACCACACCATTTTACGTGTTTTTCCGTACGGTTGAAAAGTGTGCGGGCGGCCGGAAGATGGGAGCTCGGTGGAAGGGGCTGGAAAAGACGTTGACGGAACGCGTAAGCCACGAGCGCGGGTCTGACACCAAACAGCTGCACATCAAGTTGTGGATAAAGCAGGTGGTGCTTGAGATTGAGACACAGGACGCAGAGTGGGAGTGCAGGGGTCGCACCAACGATATGATAGACCGCCTCGCCTGGGGAACGCACGCAATAGCGTTGGGTTTTAACTCGATGCACCTGCTGGCCACATTCGGATTCGCTCGCTACGACCTTCTGGGGACCGTGATGTTGCAGGGGTTCCAGGTATATGGCTTCAGTCGCATGTTCTCCACGCTGCAGAGGCTGGGGGCAAATGCGAGGCATCTGCTTGAAAGCGAACGCGGGGCACGGGGGTGGGGTCAAGTGTGCATGCAGGCTACGTTTTCCTTGTGCATGCTCGGTGCGTACGGCGCGCTGCTGGAGGGCTGGGGCTGGGACGCGATGCACGACGACCACAGCGGCGAGGCCCCGGAAAAGGTGCTAGAACACAACTTCCAGAGATGGCAAACTTTTGCGTTTGCAATGGCAGCGCTGAAAATGGTGCCAGAAGGCCGATCTCTTCCCCTCCGGCAGGGCAAATTGGCGCTGGCGCTCCTCCCGGGCCTCGGGCTTTTGAACCTCGCGGTTCGCAGTTTAGAGACGGCGGGGGGATCCGCGGCGGAGTTCACACTGGCCAGGGCCGCTGCATCGCTGGCGGAGCTCGGTATGTTCTACGTGCTCTGCGCCAACCTACCGACAGGGACGGGTGAGCGGCAGGGCCAGGCCGAGCTCCCCGCCCAAGTTTTGGTTAGGGACTTTCTGAGAGAGCAACGGTTCGGCAAGACGGCGGATTCGGCCCTGGACCGGTTGCTTTCGATGCAGCTTCTGCTCAACAGCATCGCGCGTGAGCAGGACGCCGCATTGGCGACCAACTGTATGCATAACACTGTCGGCGGTCCCATAACCAAGATAGGGGATCTTCTGGAGATAGCCGCCGCAAACAAGCGGGGGCGAGGGCAGACGTGATAATCGATCACGCAGGGGCGCCGGCTGGGTGCGCAGTCGCCCACCACTTCGCACACGTCTTCATCTCCCACATCTTCATCCGAAACACGTCGCGAGACATCCATTGCCTCGGGAACGTTTTCTGCATTGCGGCCAGCACACAGGTTGCCATTTGCAGTGTGCGGTCGAAGTCGGTTCTGAGCAGCCCGACGAAGTACGCCCGCGTGTCGTCGGCTCCGCGTTGGGCCGGCGGGGCCGCGGGCCCCGAGCGCGCACGGCGGATGCAAGCAGCAGTCCGTCGCACGACTGCGCGACCCAGCGGGGTCGGCAGCACACAGCGCTCGAGAGCGCGCGCAAGCTTCGGAACGCTGGAGAGTCCGCGGTCGAGCTCGGAGCAAAGCCTCTTGGCGAAGCCGGAGGCGTGGTTCTCGGCCTCGGCCAGCGCCGAGGCCTCGCCGTGGAGTGCGCGTCGAGCGAACTTGTTCAGCGCCTGCATAAAATGCCGCTCCGAGGAAATGTCGATGTGGGCGTCGTCTTCGAACGACCAGATCATATCACGCCACACGACATTGTCGAGCTTGCCGTATCCTTGACCGAGTCTCGCAGCCAACTGTTCCAATTGGGCGGCGGTCGCCGGGCTCACGGACGTCATGGTCGACAATGCGGCCCTCTCCTCGACATTTTGCAAACCCCCCTCCTGCCAGCCGACATGAACTCCTCGCTGCAGATACTTCTTGCACTCTGTCCAGTTTTGCTTCACCAGTCTTGCCCACATTTCAGCCGTCATGCCCGCGCGGAATTGTCCATCGGTGACTTGGAAGCATTTATACACCATGAACGTCTTGAGATATTCCATCAACAAGGACATGTGCCTGCCCACCTCGCCCGAGTCGTTGTCCATGACCCCGTTCTGAAGGTGCGACGCGGCGTTCACGAGCGCCTTCAATTTGTTGGTCTGCCACGACACCTGTCCAGCCATTACTTGTAAGAGATCGCACGCGGCGGCGTCTTCGCCCTCCGGCGCCCCCGCGCGGCGGACGCCGTCGGCGATAGGGTCGGCGACAGGGGCGTGGATGTCGGCGACGTTCGCTAGCAGAGTGACGCGCCGGTTCTCTAAAAAAACAAGTGCCGCAGCGTGAACTCCTTGTTCCGCCGCCCCTTGCGCTGCGGCGCCGGGCACCGGGGGGTCCCCCTGTCCCCGGAGCCCGAACGCACCTGACGATAAACGCTGCTTCCGCAGCATTCCCAAGGCATCGATGACCGTCTCGATTTTAGGCGACACAAAGGACTGCTGCATTGGGTGCGTGGCAAACGAAGCTTCTTTCCGCTGCGTGGCCCCGGCGAGGTGGACGAAAAAGTCGGCGATGAGGCTCTGGTCCTCGTCCTCTAAGTCGAGACCATGGTCGCGGCCGCAAAGGTCTGCGAGGACTCGAAGGTCTTTCTTCGCTTGGTCCACGGCGTTTCGGATTGCATCAGCTCTTTCGCCCAGCGGAGGCGCCGGCTCCTGGTCGCCCGCCGGAGGCGCCGGCTCCTGCTCCACCAGAAAGGCCATGTCGTGCACCCACCCCGGCTGTGTGCCGACCGGCAAGGCCCCCCCCAGCGACGCGGGCCCGGCTGCGCTTTTGCGGTGCTTGCGGGCGGCGAGCGCATCCGCAGCCTCGACAGCGGCGAGTTGCCGCGAGAGGATGCGGTCGAAATCTTGCAATTGCTCGCGAACGGGGAGGGCGGGCGGGCGGTGCATTCGCGCGGGCGTGCGGGCGGGGAAAAGACGCGGGCGATTACCTTGGTGCACGCAGGATACGAATGGATCGTGCGCATGTCGAACTCGTCGCTCCGCGGGGAGAGAACCAACTTCTCGGCGTTCGAAGTGTGGATCTTGCAACTCGGCCATTCGCGTCCCTGGGCGGCCTGTAAGATGGCGACGAACTGGCGCACCAGGTCGAGGAGCTTTTTGCTGGCCCGCTGACAGGTGCTGAAGATGCCGACCTCGCACCCCGGCACACACACGCAGTATGCTGCGCAAAACAAAGCAACTGCGAACGTCTTGCCGAAGCGGCGCGGCGTGACGACCAAGACGTCTTTGCCGATGTCGTCCCATTTTTGCTCTTTCTTGATAGACTCTTCCAAGTCGTCGTACGACGTCTTGTAAATAGAACGGATGGCTGCCCGCAGAAACGCCTCGTGAAACTTGCGCTGCTGTCTGCTCCGACGGAAGCCGCTGTTGTCGAGGTGCCGCAGCGCACTGCGGATGCTGTCCAGCACCGACCGCGCCGCGCCGCGAGGTGCGCAGTGCTCGGGCGCGGCCCCTGCGCTCGAGTACCGATGCCGGCGAGGGGCGGGCATCGCCCGACGCATTGCAACTGCGAGAGCGGCGCTTGCCTCCTCCGCCGCGCGTGCGCGGACATCGGTCCAGCCCTGTGCGATGCAATCCGCCGCCATCGAGGTTTGGCACCCCGGGCTTTAGCCCCCGACAGTGGCTGGTACATGTCTTCGCTGAGCGCACCCTTCCCGCAGTCTCTCGACGGAAACGGGTTGTGGGACGCGATGCGGGAGGCGGAATCCGAAGACGCCGAGTCTGCGCTCGCCGAACTCAGCGAGTCGTTTGCCGCGCGTTTCATTGCGGGGTCGGAGTCTGCGGTGTTTATCGCGTCGCTGCTGATTATCTGCGCACTAACGTGCACTGCGGCGTTTGTGAGGTTTGTGGCGCTCAAGAACGCCGACAGCCGCGAAGGAGTTGGCTTCCAGCTGGCTGCGCATTCGTGGCAGGCGTACCCATTCGTCTGCGTCCTCCTGCATACGAGCATCCTCGCGGCGGGGTTGCTGACCGAACTGCACGACGTGCGGGTCGACGCGACGAATGCCGCTGCGGGGAGGTTCGCCGCGGTCGTGGAGCTCTGGGTGCCGCTGTCGCTCGCAGTCACGGCCTTCGCCACCGAGTGGGCCCACGACCCGCGGAACCCCGCCGCCACGGCAGACGGCGACGAGTCCTGGCGAGATTCGGCGGTCGGCGGCGCGAAGGGCGCCTTGACCCGCGCCGCGTCCTGCCGCGCGTACATGCGTATCTTTTTGTACATTTTCGGGGCTATGTCCTGTGTGTATTGCACCAGATGGCAGGGCGGAGCCCGTGTGTTCGATGCGGCCCCGGGCCCCGCGGGCCCCGACGGCGCACGAATGGTCTTTGGAGGCGTGATGGTGCTCGAGACGGTTGCCAGGCCGGCTTACTCGACCGAGGTCTACTGGGCGCTCATGAGCATTGCGGGGCACGGCGCGGCGACCGTCTCGCCGAAGCCGCTGCTCTCCGGCATCGCACACTCCTGGCTAGCCTCCGTTGCGCTTTCGCAGCTCTCGTACCCTCTGTTCTGGCAGGCCACCACGCTGCGTTTTCACGGCGTCGTGGTCGTGATCATCGCCATGTCTCTGTTTTGCGACTTCTCGTCGCGGTGGCTGTCGGTGCGCACGCTCCACCTCGGCACGGCAACCGCGGAGCTGTCTTGCGTTCTAGCGCTCGGGTACAGCTCCCCCGGCACCCCCCCCGCGAAAGGAGTTGCGTTCTACGTCTTGGCACTGTGCACGGCCGCGTGCACTCTGTGGGACGCCGTCGCCCGCCCCCGGCCCACGGGGCGCGGCGCCGGCGAGCGCTACATGTACGTGCTCTACTGGAACGGCCGGCGCACCCTGCCGGCGATATTGTTGCTTGGCGCGGTGTTGATGCACCCGACCCCCGCCCCGCAGCTGCAATTCGCGTTCATAGACTCGGTGTCCGGACTCCGGCCGTCTCTCGGGACCGCTTCCGCAACGTTCTCCGCGGTCTTCCTAATCTTCTTCTCGCGCCTCGGCGAAGACCCGTGCGCGCGGAGAGTGCGGGCGGAACCCGACTTTATGCGGGCCGCCGAGCGTGGCTTCACCTGCTGCCCGTGCTGCGCGGGCGGCGCGGCGAAGGGGTACGCCGCCGTGTCTTCTGCGGCAGAGGCGGGCGACGACGGCGCAAGCGTGCCCGACTCGGAGTCTCCTCTCGACTGACGGCTAGCCATCGGCTAGCCATCGGCTACCCATCGGCTAGCCATCGGCGAAGAAGCGAGACGGCTGATGCTGCATCGGGGTCGCGCCGCGCTGCATGCCCAGGTTCGTCTGCTTGTCTGCCCCGAAAATGTAAACCCAGCCGTCCCAGTGGGGGGAAGGGTGCTGGCGTCGCTGCCTTTTGTAATGCACAACAGCCCCTGCGAGCACCACGCCGAACAGCGCGACGAACAGCACCGAAATCGTGTTGTGGATCCAAACCACCCAGGCTGCGTTCTCGCCGGTGTAGTGTGCGCACACAAGAGGCCCTCCGGCCACGGTTGTAGCTCCCGTGGACGACACAAAGGGCCCCGTCGCCGCAGCAGCGTAGGCATCCGGGGAGGCAATCAGCCCCAAAAACGTAGACAACAGCACGGTCGCCAGCAACCCGCGAACCGCGACCAGGAAGAAGGACTGCTCGGTCTTGTTCAGCAGCAGAAATAAGAGGTACACGCCGAAACTCGATGCTGCCCACGCGCACATCTCCGCTCCTGCCATAGCCGGGGTCATCGCCTCGGGTGCCAGCGAGTCGAATTCGAACCACCCCAAGGCGCGCGTGAAGACGAGAATAGAGACGTACACCATCTTGTGTTTGAACCACACAGACCCTTTCACGCACGCGTCGACGCGCCTCTGAACCAGTATGCCGCACTCGCCTGCTAGAAACGCAAAGTAAACGAACAACAGACAAAGGGCGACTTGGGATGCCGGGCTGCCGCCGACGCCTCCCATCTTCTTCGCTTGGTCCCGCGGCAGGTTTAAACTCGGCAGTGTGCATGGAGAGTGGCAAAGTATGCACCTTCTCGAGCTGCCGCGGGATGTCGCGGCACACGCCCTTCAATGGCTGGGACTGACAGGCATGTCGAGTGTCGAGCTCGCGTGCACGAGCGCGCTGCACCTCGTGAGGCACGCGGCGTGCGAAGTCGCGCGAAAGAACCACCCGCGGCAACAACACGCACGCCTCGGACCCGTTCGCCGCGCACGGCGCAAAACGCGCAGAACATACGCCTCCTCGTGTGCTGATCTGCGGGAGCTGCGCCGCGCACAGCGCAAGCTCTCGGTGCGCCTGGCGCGCGCAGCCAACGACGGCGAGCTGTCTGCCGTGCACCGCCTGTTACAAGCAGGGGCTTGCGCTAGCTGGGTGCTGCCTTCCGGGTCCACCCCGCTGGTGCTTGCGGCACAGCACGGGCATTGCGACGTCGTCGCTGCCTTGCTGCAGGCAGGCGGCCGCGGCCCCGACCACACAAAGGGGCCCGACCACCCCACCGCACTGTTGCTCGCTACACACTGGGGGCACACGGACACGATGGCGGCCCTGCTTGCGCACGGCGCCGACCCAAACGTGGCAGTCGCGCCCCCCGGCGTCACGCCGCTGTTTGCGGCAGCTCAGTGCAACGACGCAGAAGCCGCAAAGCTCCTGCTCGAATGCGGGGCCAAGCTGCTCCGCAGCACCTGTGGCGCAACGATGCTGTTTGTCACTGCGCAAAACGGGTGCCTGGAGACGGCGCGTTTGCTCTTGGAAGCGGGGGCGCACGCCGACATCGACGCGCCCTGGCACGGCGCCACGCCGGTGTTCGTCGCCGCTCTCGGAGGCCACCGAGAGGTCGCCCAACTTCTGCTCGACGCCGGAGCCGACTACACCGTCAACCATCCCTCCGGACTCTCCACCCGCGAAGCAGCTGCGGCCCACGGGTTCGAAGCCATCGTCCCTGCGCTGTAGACAGCGCAGCTGCGCCCTGCAAGCGACCGAGCAAGCGACCGACCGCAGCGAGCGCAGCGCACCGCCGTGCGCCCTGCAAGCGACCGAGCAAGCGACCGACCGCAGCGAGCGCAGCGCACCGCCCTGCGCCCTGCAAGCGACCGAGCAAGCGACCGACCGCAGCGAGCGCAGCGCACCGCCCTGCGCCCT
>Ga0209709_10002801_pt1 | contig 14844 bp, 21 predicted proteins | sample ArcticOcean_MG_C_2_FD_187435 | JGI IMG/M metagenome (GOLD analysis project Ga0209709, IMG submission 187435) | Marine microbial communities from western Arctic Ocean - ArcticOcean_MG_CB4_136 (SPAdes) (version 2) | ecosystem: Environmental > Aquatic > Marine > Oceanic | place: Arctic Ocean... | reverse complement strand
ATGTCTCTCCACCAGGAATACTACTAATGAGCCTGTATTATATGAGGTTTTACAACCTATTACAAATCTTTAGAGTACTTGAGAGTGCTTTAACACTGGGGTAACTTAGGACTATGATTTGCTCACAGTGTAAGAAGGAATTTGTTAGAGGTTCCAATAGTCAAAAATATTGTAAAGAATGTAAAAAGATTTTAAAAATAAAGAGAGATAAAAGATACCGTCAATCAGATTTAGGTAAAGAAACTGCAAAAACAAGAAAACAATCAGATAAATACAAAGAGGATAGACGGGAATATGATAAAACAGAAAAAGGTAAAGAAACAAAAAAAAGAAATGCAGTTAATTACCGTAAAACAGATAAATATAAAAAAACTCTAAAAATATACCGTCAATCAGATAGGGGTAAAGAATTAAAAAAAAAAGGAAATAAAAGATACGCTCAATCAGATAAGGGCAAAAAAATAATTAGGCTTGCAACTAATGCATATAAAAAAACAGATAAATTTAAAAAATATAATAGAAAATATGAAAAAGAGAAAAGACAATCAGATCCTCTATATAAAATTAAAGAAACAGTTAGAGGCCGGCTATATAAATTTTTAAAAGTAAAAAATATGAGAAAAACAAACAAAACATTTGAAATAGTTGGATGTACACCCAGATTTCTAAAAGAGTATTTAGAGAAACAATTTCAACCAGATATGACTTGGAAAAATCACACAGTTAATGGTTGGCATATAGATCATAAAATTCCAATTTCAGCGGCTAAAACTCAAGAAGATATTAACAGACTTGCTCATTACACTAATCTTCAACCAATGTGGGCGACAGAAAATTTGAAAAAAGGTAATAAGTATTGAAGCTTAACGAGGAACAAAAAATATTCTTAATATCAATTTTTTTTTTTAAATTTTTAATCGTTTCGCCTATTAAAAGGTTATCGATAAGTTTTATTAATGGTTTGCCTGGTAATCTTTTAGAATTGTACCTTGCAGGGATAATTATACAGTTATTCATAAATAAATTTAACTAAATAATTGTACTTGGTAAAGTTTTGTTTTTTATTATTTAGAATCTAACTATACAATTACAACAATTAAAATTGATGTTAATCTATTTTTGTTATAATAAAACTTGAAATATGTCCTCATATATTAAAAAATGTAGAAATTGTGATAGTAAATCAATTGCTACTTTGTTTAATCTAGGAAAATTCAGATTCACAGGAAAGTTCCCAAAGTTTAATGAAAAAATACCTTATGGGAATTTAACTCTAGTAATGTGTAGATCATGCAAACTTGTTCAGTTAAAAGAAATTTTTAATATGAAATATCTTTACAACAAAGATTATGGCTACCGAACTGGAATTAATTCTACAATGACAAATCATGTATCACGTGTTGCTAGCAATCTAAGTAAAAAATCTAATATAAAAAAAGGAGATAACGTTTTGGATATAGCCAGTAATGATGGCACGTTACTTCTAAATTATAAAAATAAAGTATTAAGATGGGGCATTGATCCAATTCTAAAGAAATTTAAAAATGAATATAAGTCAATAGATTATAAGATTCCTAGTTTTTTTAATTACAAATCTATAAATAATAAAAAAAAGGATGTAAAATTTAAAATAATCACAGCATTGTCAGTTTTTTATGATCTTGAAAATCCAAATAAATTTTTAAGTGATATCCGAAAAATTTTACATAAAGATGGAATATTTTATTTAGAATTTCAAGATTTACTAATGATACTAAAGCGCAATATGTTTGATACAATCTGCCATGAACATTTAGAATACTACTCATTTACTTTTGTAAATAGAATATTAAAAAAACATAAACTGAGAATATTTGAACATAACTATAATGACATTAATGGCGGTAGTGCTGCTTATTTTATTTGCCATGAAAATTCTAATTTTAAATCGAATACAAAAAAAATAAATAAGATAATTAAAGATGAGAAAAAAATAAAGATAGAAGAAATTTCTACTTATAAAATATTTAAAAAAAGAGTTGATAAATTAAAATTAAATTTAAATAATACAATCAATCAAATTATAAAAAAAGGAAAAACTATTCATGGTTATGCTGCCTCTACAAAAGGAAATGTACTGCTTCAGTACTATAATTTAAGCAATGATAATATTAAATTTATATCTGATAGAAATCCAAGAAAGAAAAACCTTTATACGCCTGGCTCAAATATAAAAATTATAACAGAATCGGAATCAAGAAAGATGAAACCTGATTATTACCTAGTGTTAGCTTGGCATTTTAAAAAAGAGATCTTATCTAGAGAAAAACTAATTAGAAAAAAGGGTACAAAATTTATCTTTCCTTTACCAAAAATCAAAGTAGTGTAAGGTATATCTTGAATGAACCTAATTCATAAAACAAATATTGCCAGTAGAGTACTTAAGTCCTTAGTATTAAATCAAGTCCCAAATTATGCGATTGTATATGTAGATGGTAGATGCAATATGCACTGTGGTTTTTGTATACATGCTGCTATGGATGCAAGAAATAGTGGAACAATATCCCCAGCTGATTGGGGAAACGTTTTTAAAAAAGCTAAAAGTTTACTTCACTTAACAATTACAGGTGGAGAACCATTCTTAAGAAAAGACTTAACCGAAATTATAAGTGAAATTATTAATAGCTCAGGTGTACCAAGGGTAAGTATTAAATCAAATGGTTTTTATGTTAAAAGAATAAAGGAATATATTCCCACTCTTATCAAGAGACATCCAAATACTGAGTTCACTCTTTCTATTTCATTAGATGGCCCTAAAATTGTTCATGATAAAGTAAGAGAATTTAAGGGTGCTTATGATCAAGTTGTAAATACTGTAAATGAAATGGAGAAATATAGAAAAGAAAAAAATTTTTTCTTAAGACTAGCGTCTGTTCTGACACATGACAATAAGGATTCTTTACCAAGTTTTTTAGATCAAACCGATAAATGGCCAATTGATTTCCATGAAATAATTTTGTTAAGAGATGTGCCTGATGAAGAGCAATTAAGATTAAAAGATATGTACGAGCAATTATCAAGGAGACAACAGCAAAAATCTTCACCAAATTGGAGAAAAAGTTTCAACGGTAAAATTTTTGAAAAACTTTATAAGGAAACATTAAAAAGACTAGACAAGAATAAAAAACATTCAAATTGTGTTGCAGGAACCAGGTTTGTTGAAATTTTCCCAGACGGATTAGTAAGAGGGTGTGAAGTAGAAAAATTATGGGATATTTCTACAATAGGAAAAGTAGAAAAACACTTTGATATTGTCGATATCTTAAAATCACAAAAAGCAAAAGATTTTGCAAAAGTTGCAAAAAACTGTAGTTGCACTTTTGAATGTGCAAATGCAATTAGTGCAGTTTACGATAAAAAAAATTGGCCATCATTAGTTTAGTTAAGTGTTAAGCGAAACTAAACTTTCAGTCATTATACCAGCCTATAATCCTGGAAAAAAAATTATTCCCTGTCTAAACTCACTGGAAAAAAATTTAGAGTATCTATCAACACAGACTAATCTAATTTATGAAATTTTAATTATAAATGATGCTGGTTGTGAAATTGACCTAAGTTTTATGAAAAATATTCAAGAAGTTAGGTTGCTAAGATTAAAAAAAAATAGGGGCGTAGGATATGCAAGAGAATTTGGGTTAAAAATTAGTAAGTATAATTACTTATTTTATCTAGATTCAGATGTAGTTATGGAAAATAGAAATACTTTAAAAATTTTATTTGAAGATTTTTTGCCTAATAAAGATTTTGGATCTATTGGACCCGTTTGTAGTTATCGCGATCTTAACAACACACTTACATCAAACTTTGTTGCAGCAAAAACATGTTATGGGTTTGATCAGACTAGTAAATTAATAGAATTTTCAGGTATGCGATCTGAATGTGGATTGATAGAAAAAAAATTTTTAAAATCAATAGGTGGATGGAATTTTTTCCCAAGTGCAGGTGGGGAGGAGTTTGAGTTAGGGCATAGAATTATGAAACATGGAAAGAAAAATATTATAACAAAAAATACAAATTACAGCACTTTTTATGATAATCTTTACACAAGATGTAAAACCATCATATCGAGAACAAGTTCTTATTTACCAATTTTTATATCAAGAAAAAAATTTGAAACGAAAGGAGCATTTGCAACATTAAATCAGTCTTTATCAACCCTCATAACTGCCTTGCTAATCCTGGGGATAATTTTGTCATTTTTTATAAAAGATTATAAAATACTTATATTAATGTTATTTATTATAAATTTGATAGTTGAATTTAATTTTCTAAAGTTTTCTATGAAGTATTATAAAAAAATTTACTTACCAATTAATATTCTAGGTATTTATGCAATAAATATTTCTATTATTATTGGGGTACTAATTGGAATTTATAAATTGAATTTTTTTTCAAAAAAAACTAATTAAAAAACAGATATAGATTATGAGTGAAAAATTTTTATTAGTAATCCCAACATTAAATGAGTTTGAAAATATTCCTAAAATATATAAGAAAATAAAAAAGACAAATAAATCAGCTAACATATTATTTATTGACGATAACTCAATTGATGGTTCACGTAATATTATACTTGATTTATGTAAAAAAGATAAAAAAGTAGGCTATATTTTTAGACATAAAAAATTAGGTATTGGTTCCGCACATAAGTTAGGCATTAAGTTTGCTAAACAAAAAAATTATAGATTTATTTGTACTATGGATTGTGATGGTTCACATGATCCAATTTATATCAGCTCTATGTTTAAATTAATTAAATCAAGTGAAATAGTTATTACGAATAGGTTTATGATTAAAAATGCTTTATCTGGATGGGAAATAAAAAGAATTATTATAACCAAACTTAGATATTATTTAATAAGAGTATTGTTAAATAGTAAACTTGATGGATCTGGTGGTTTTAGACTCTACGACTTAAAGAAAATTAGATTAAATGATATATTTGCAGCTAAAGATAGTAATTATAGTTTTTTTTGGGTCAGTATTTTTTTATTAGAAAAAAAATACAACATAACTGAAATACCGATTAAGTTACAGGCAAGATCAATTGGTTCATCGAAGATGGAATTTAAAGACATAACTGATGGTTTTTTTTTATTATTAAAAGTTTTTATTAAATATAGATTAAAAATTTCTCTATAAAAAACTAATTTCCATCAATTATATATTACCAATTCTAAACTATTTGGGGTAAATTTTGATATAAAAAGAGGTGAATCATTGTTAGTAAATTTTATTTTTTTGACTGTAAGTATTTTTTTATAGCCATTATTTATTAAATCTAATTGAATTTTTTCATTAATATCATAATTAACAAATAAAATTGAGCCAGAATTTTTTTTAATATTTTTATAAATATTTTGATTTAACTCTTTTATATTTCTATCAGGATTGAGGTGCCTATCATTTCTGATAGGGCAACTTTTAATACTAATATTGATAGATGTCATTAAACATAGATTATTAGCTAGCGAACCATCGTTAGCTATATATTGAATATTATGTTTTTTTACTAAATTGTTGAAACTTTTTTCATTAAATACATCTTTATAAAAATATAAAAAATTAGAATAATTCAAAAAAAATATTAAAGTCATAGATAAGATAATTGAAATTGGAAAAAATTTCTCTGTCTTAAATATAAATTCATTTAGAATTTTTAGTCCATATGTAAATATAATTGCGATCACTGGTGTGAATATTAAAAGATGTCTTGTTGGTCCTAAGGCAGTTATGTTTAAAGAAACAAGTAAAAGCCAGTAAACCATTATTAAAAAAAATAAATATAATAAAACTTTGTAGTTATTTTGAGTATTTTTATGAAAAACAAAAAATATGCCAATTAATGTTATAAAAAAAATAAAAGCCTGCATGATATTTGCTCCAATAAAATTATCTAAAAAAAAAGATAAATTTTTCACAACTATTAAATAAAGATTAAATAAAAAAAATTTCATGTAATTATTTTCATTACCAATAATTGAATATTCCCAATTATTACCCCCTGTAGAAGCAGACATACCACGAGTATTAATTTCTAAAGCAAACATGTAGTAAAGTAGGGGTAAAATTATTACAGAATACATCACTCCACAAATAATAAGATTATAGTTTGAAGTTGTTAAAAGCTTTTTTTCTTTAGAAAAATTTTTAAGGAATTTAAAAACAAAAAATACAGGCATTAAAACAATTCGAATTATCAGGAAAGAAAAAATTAAAGGTATAAGACATTATAAGGCAATGTTTAGTAAATTAAAAAAAATATACTTTCGTTTGCCTTCATCGCTGAAGAGAAATTATGGTAAAGAATATGAATTTAATAAATTTTTTAGATAAAAATAGATTTGTAAAATTAATATTAATTTGGACTAAACTAGTCCCAATGACCATTTTTCTTTAATAGAAATTTCTTAGCTCTATAAATATCTTCTTCAACTTTACTATCAAACTGTGTTCTCTCTTTAGGCTTTGAATATCTATCTAGTTCATACTGGGAAAATTCGGCCCCAACATTTTCTCTACCTACATCATAATCAGTGCTAAAATTATCATAACTTGCACGACCCACAAAGTATGATCCTGAGGAGTTAAGAGGTCTATCACTAAAATCTACTGTGTTTGTCTTAACTAATTGCCTTTTAAAACTGCCATCTAATTGCATTACATTCTGATATTTCTCTACATAATTAATATTATCCCCAATATCTTTTTGCTTACGAAGGTTTGAGTGGTGTTTATTATCAATATTCTGTAATCCTTTTGCGTTTAGCATACCCCCATACTTCCCATGACTTCTTGGGTTTATAACTCCTGAGTTGTCCTGAGAGTAAGACTTATTGATTATGGTTTTTGTATCTTGCTCTTTCTGTCTCCTAGAATCTTTGTAAGCCTGGTCCATACTAGCTTCAGTCATTTCCATGAATGCTTTTTTGTGAGCTTCATCCACGAACTTATTATTAATAGCACCAACAGTCTTAGCTTCATTAGACATTTTTAATGCAAGACTTGTATAGTTTGCTTCACCTCTATGTGTAGCTCCTCTGTTTACAACTTTGGAAGACCTAGGAGTAGACTTAGGAGTGGATATTGCACCATGGTCAAGTGGGGTGTTGGCCCCCATGTTATCACCAGGTCTCGATGGTACTTGAAAAAGAAATCCCTTAGGACCTTTCCGATATTTCAAATTATGATAGTTGCTTCCCCTCATGCTCATACGGACTGCATTGGTTGATATACCTAAGTAATCTGCAATTTCCTTCTTAGTAAGTTTGTAGCTATCTAGTTCTGCCCGGCCTTTTAATACTGTCATTTGTTTACTCTTATTACCTCTTATTAACTTATGTAAGGGTGGTGTAGTTAAGCACCGAAAGTTGTATTTTATAGAGCTTTGAATAAAATTACAAAACATAATAGTCCTTCAACCCTGGCTACCTTCCCACTTCAGCAATCCATTTAGCGAAAGCTGTTGCAACTGTGCATCGTCACTACGGAAGTTAAATAAGATAAGAAGTTTGGGAATAGGGTCGGTAGTGTCGGTATTCAGGTTTTATCGCCTGGTCTAAACTGATAACCGTTTCCCCAGAAACTGTCACCTCGGAGTTGGTCAAAAGCGTTACTGGTGTTGTAATAAGGTTTAATAGCTTCAGCCACAAATACATCTGAGAAGTCTTGTCTTTGAGCTATCATCTTTGCTTTAAGTAAACTGAAATTACCAATGTCATCTTCTGCTAATAACTTATGAAACATCTTAACTGCAATCTCAGGGGTTATATATTTATACCACTCTTCTAAGTACTTATCTTGGGTTCTACCTCTTATGACATCACCCTCAGATACACTAGCCATTACTTAATCAACTCCAGGAAAGTCTTAAAATCTATGACCACCAAAGGCTCTTTTGTATTCATCTTCATGACTACAACAGGAGATAAACCTTTAGGTATTTTCTTATTGGCCTGACTGTACCAGCCATAAATACCTTTAAGCTTTTCTTGATTTTTTACCTCAAATTGAAAGGGGCAAAGTTTCATTCCTACCTTACTTAAAATAATGTCAGGTCCTTGAATTCCATTTTCTACACAGACAACATCTTTCTTTTTGAGGTGAGGGAAGGTCCTTAGGATCTTATCTCTTACGTAGTTTTGTAATCTTTTACCTTTTATTTTTCTACTTCGTTGCTTCATGATTTAAATACTCCCTTGTCTTCTTCTTGAGTATCTTCCTGAAACTCATCATAAGCTTTGACCTCCATCAGGTTGTCTTTGATTGCCTGAATGTCAGTAGTAGACAACTTATATTTATTTCCTTTGATAGCTTCGTCAGTAATATCTAGTGGTAAGAAGTATTTATTGGCTATTTCAGTATTGGATTTGCCATGGAAAAACTCAAAGTTTCTAGAAGCATAAAGTATTGGATGTTTTCCTGAAACCTTATGCTTACATTCACCTACCTTTTTACAGCCTAGTTCAAGAACTACATCTACAAAATCATTCAGTTTTCCTCTTAAACCTTTAGTTTGTTTGAGATAATCCCATGCATCACTTACTGCAAATATCTCTCTTTCAAATGGTTGATCTTTAGAATTAAAAGCTAACTGAACATCATAAAACAGAGGATGACCAGCCTGTTCAGACATTTCCAGTAATGCAGGAGTTATTAAAGAAGGACCTTCCACTCTAAAATTACTACTGATTTTTCTATTCAATAAATAATGTTTTACAACACCAGCAAGAGTTCCAGTCTTCAGAGCATTCCAATATTCATCAAAAAAAGCATCTCCACCCATCTCATCTCTAGTTTTTGAAGCTTTAATAATTGTATAACGAGCTTCATTCTTTGGAACTGCGATTGCATCTTTATGATTGGTAAAGATAATAAAGTTACAAGTTGAAAAAACTTCTCTCCAACCTTTGAACAGTGGTCTTACATCATGTCTGTCTTCAGTTGAAAATGGTTTAAGTATATTTAGTGTTGCAACATTTTTTTTATGATCACTATCTAGTTTTAGCTCATCTACTAAGACCAACATCTTATCTGCTAAAAAAGCCTTCTCTCTATCAATAGCTTGTTTAGGTCCTATGATTGCACAGTTCTTTAAACCTAATCCAGCTCTAACAGTTTTAAATAAACTTGATTTACCTATTTGAAATTGTGGAGAAAATATAACTGGCATATGTCTTATTTTCTTTCCAGTGTGTTGGAAGATTGTACACAAGGTATCTAACAACCATTCATTTTCTTCAGGTTCAACTACAAGATTATTAACTAAAGTTTTAAATAACTCTAACTCTTCAAAGTGTCTTGGTAGTGTTGGCTCTATTGCATCAACTCCACCTGGCTCAAAAATATTTAAAATTAAAATACCTCTTTCATCTTTAAATATTGGGTCAGCAGTAGGAGACCATAAGTCTGGTCTATATTCCATTTGTTCAACCATTTTAGAATTAGGACTTATAGAGAAAACTTTAACTGGTGGAATAGGAGCACCTTTAGAAGTCTTAAACAAACCACCATAAGTTATATTGATAGTATCTTTACTGTATTCTGATCTTGTTCTTAGATCATAAAATATATTATCTCTTTTAATATAGATAACATTTTCAAAGAACTCTTCTGTCTCTGGTGTTTGTTCTGCTTCAGCTTTTGGATTACCCATAGGAATACCTGGGGTAAAAGGAATTTCAATACCAGTTAGGTCGGTAATATAATTATTAAAATTCTTACCTAAGTGTTCAAGAGAATATTTTTCTACACTTTTCTCTATATGTTTTTTAGCCTCTTCAAACTCACTATTATTTCCTTCAGTCTCAAGTGGTTGATTAAAATTAGCATTAACTTCCTCTAGTGTTAGCTTAACTTCAGGATGATGCTTCAGGTATAAACCAGCTATAAATAAAGCTTTATGTCTACCTGGACTTTCTAATCCAACACAGGCATTTATTAATATGTGTTTTCTCCACTTATACCTAAATTCAAACTGCTCAATAGTTAGTGCTGTTCCTGATAAAGAGATACAAACTGGCTTAACTTTGAGATCACTATAAGTGGCATAGGGTTGGAATAACCATCCCCCAGGTCTTTCAGTAGCTTCACTATAACCTTGAGGTAAAGTGTGGCCTTTATCAACATCCTTTCCATAATGTTTTATCAATTTCTTCTCAAGTTTTTTAGCTTTGTCTCCAGCTTCTTCTACTGGAACAAAGTCATCATAGAAAAAATAAGTATGCCATCTACCACTTGTTGTTGTGAATGCAAAAGCTTCTTGTTCAGCTAAAAATAGATTTTTTATAAACTCTTTAGTTTCGACTTCTAGGTCAACATCATTAGCACACCAACGACATACCCCTTTGCTTCCATTTCCATTTTTTTTAAATTTAACAGGAGACAATCCATACATTTGTTTTCCTCCTATATGTCCATCCCAGTCTATTGGTTGATTTTGAGTAATTGCTTTTTTTGTATCCTTACCATTTTTGTGTTCATAGCCTAAGAATATTCCTCTTTGATTTTCATTACCTTCAAGAATTTTAAACATATTCATTATGCTACCTCCACTTCTTTAGAACTTGGAGGATTATACTTCTCAACAAGTCCATGAAATATTTTTAAAGATTCATATTCTAAGTGGGTCTTCACCAGCATATGTAAACACCCTGGGTGAATATCAGAATGCATTTCTTCTAGTTTTTTAATTACTGCTTCTATCTCTTGAGTAATAAAAATTGATATGTCTTCTTCTCTATCTTGTAATAAACATTTTTTTATTGAACATTCTTCTTTATTTATTTTGTTGTGTGTCATTAGTAGTTTTCTCCATTTTGTACTGTCTCCAGTGTTTGATTTTACCTTCAGCTCTCTTACGAGCCATGTAGCTTTTCATGTACTTTGCTCTTTTTAATTCTTTCTTTAACAACTTTAGGTAATGTGCCTTTCTGTTTTTGGTCCAATATTCTCTAGTCATTAATTTTCTTTCTATGTTTTTTTGGCATGGTAAATTTGTATGAATGCTGAACTTTTCCAGATTCCAGGACCTTATGGTTCTGTTCAAACTCCATGTTGTTCTCAGGTAGTTTCTTTGAATATTTTTCGATATCTATGTTTAGCTCTTTGGCAAACTTTCCCATTTGGTGAAGGCCATTGTAAGCACGAACTACTTCGTCTCTCTCTTTGATTAGTTTGTTATTTTGAGCAACAAACTCATCATTCTTTTTTAAACAATCTTCATAAGCTTCTATGTATTTCTTAACATGAGTTCCATTTTCTAACTGCTCAATTTTATCTCTTAATATAAACTCAAGAGCCTTAAACTTTTGCTCTCTCTCATCCCAATCTTTGTTTACTTTTTTTACATTAAGTTTTTGAAACTTTTCATACGATCTAAGCGTTGTATTTTTTTGCTTAATATCTGCTGTTAATGTTCTGATTGTTTTTTCTTTTAGATATAAGTGAGCTTTGTCTTCCTGGAGTTGGTCCTCAAGTGTAATGACATATTTGATATGCATAGTACGACATAACTTCTCCAGTCTTTTTGCAATCTCTTTATCAGTACCTTTATGGGAGGCTTTCTTTAGACCTCCTTCCTTTTTTAGAGCTTTTCTTCCTCTTCTAAAGTTTACTTTAGGTGGCTTTTTCGACTGTTTCATTGGTCATTCCTGTGTTTCTGTCTTCAGAACTTCCAATGGTATCAATCATAACTTCTACTGCTTTTGCACTACTTAGGTTCATGCCAGGTATTAATGTTTTAGCCAGAAGGTTGAGTTTAGATACAGTGGAGGTCTTCAGACTAATACTTTTATATTTGTGTGGATTAGGCATCATCTGTTTCCTCTATTGTTGTGTTGTTATCTTTGCTTTCTTCTTTCTGACTTCTTTCATTTTTCTTATCGTGACCCATTACATAATCATAATTTTTTTTAATCTCTGATCTAAGAGCTAAAAAATCTTCTGACAATCCAGGTTTAATTACAGTTTGTGTTCTAATGTAATCACTGACTTGAGGTATTGGGGTAGGGGTAGGCATAGTTCTTACTGGTGGATCCAGTTTAAATATAGTTGTGGTCTTAACTGGTTGAGCTTTAATTTCTGACATAGCTTTTAATTGATCTGGGTGTCTATAGATCAATCTTAATTCGTCAGGCTCTAATCTAGTTTTATCTTTTTTATATTCTCTATGTAAAATTGCTCTAATCTCTTTTTTCTCTTGATGAGTTTTAGCAGTCTTCTTAATTAAATCCCATGTATCTAATTTTCCCTGAGGTTTTCCTGTACTGGGATAAGTAGATTTATCAAAGTGATCAAACTTCTTTGGATAGGCTTCTCTTATGAATTCTTTTGATACAGGCTTTCCAGTTTTAAGATTTTTTTGGTCTTGGAACTCTGAAGCTTTTTCTCTTAATTTTCCATAGTCTTGAAATGTATCTATCTTATTAATCAATGGGTCATCAAAGTGTTCAGGCTTATCTCCATCTTCAAACAAAAAACTATATCTCAAAATTCTTTCATCATTGGTCTCGTTCCTTAGAGGAGGATGTTTTTCTGAAGAGTATTGAATTGCAGTCTTCATTAACTTCTGCGTTTCAGGATCTTGTTTTTTATACATCTTCTGTAATTTTTCTTTTTCAGTCATAATTATTTTTGCATTCTAATTCCTGAAATTAACCCACCAGTTGAGGCCCCAATCCTTTTAAGTTGCCCTAGACTTAAACTGTCCTGATATTGTTCACGACTTCCTTTGAAGCCTTCTTTTACAGCTTCTTGGTATGCTTCCTCTAGAGCATTCATTAATTCAAGTTCTATATGTTCATTCTTATCTGCTACCAAACTAGGTCCACCTGGATCCATAGCTTTTGCAACTGAGTTCTTAGTTTCACTTTTCCTCATAGTTTTGTTCTCCTAGATGATTGATTGATTTTTAGTGTTTGGTTTGCATTGGAAAAAATACGAAATTTTTTTTCACCAATGTAATCTTTGAACTGTTTTAATAACTTCTCTTTAGTCATTTCAGTTCTTACTTTGTTTGCAACTTCTTCAGTTGTTTTTGATTTAGGCATTACCACCTCCATTTTGAACTTGATCTAGATCAGGAAAAGGTGAGCTTTCTCCACCAACTGCACCAGTTACAAGCTGATCTATCTGCCCTTTTTGAATATATAAAGTACAACCAATGCCCATACTTTTGTTATAACCCTGGGCTTTATAGACAATATACATAGTACTATCCTTCCAAATCTTAACATCTTCACCTAAAGGTTTCCCCTTGCGATCAAACATTTGAGGTTTGAAGTTAGAATGTAGTTTGAACTCAACAGTTTCACCTAAGTCATTATAACAAGAGTTGGCTTTCTTAAACTCAGTTGTTTGCTCAGGTTTAAGTTTACCAGCCTCAACTATTTCATTTGAAATTATTTTCTTAATAGCCTCAATATGTTCTTGGGCATTGTCTTTAGATACCTCAAGAACTACATGGTATTTTATTTTTCCAAATGCTTCGTCACCATCTGATAAATAACTAAACTTAGCTTTACCATAAATTGTTTTTATTACTGCTGTCATATTAATTTATCTCCTTCAGTTGGATTATATTAGTTTCAGGGTGGATGATGATAGTTTCTGTGGATGGTGATACTTCCTGTATCTTCTCACAGTCTTGTTCTGCTTCTGCTGAAAAATCTTCTGGGTCTTGCCAGTCTGAAATTCTCCAATTATATTTATATGTCATATTAATTTTGCCTCACTTTCTCTCTATTGTTTTTTAGGTTATTTGAAATTACTAAATACTCCTGTCTCTCATACTCGTTACGATAGGTACCATTTAGTGTAGGCACTAAGAATTCATCATGAAATATCTGGGGATCATAAATATAAGCTCTAACTCCAGGAATTTTTATTCTTCCAGGTAGTGTTAGATTTTTTTCTTTATGCTCTGATATCCATCTCTCAACAGTTTTATAGTTCAGACCATGAGCTAAACATAATTCAGCCTGGGTGCAGTAACGATACTTATATTGATATGATTTATCTTTGTTGTGCATGGTGTAAACTTACCATACGAACTCGTAAAGTCAACAGTTAACTGCCGAGTTAACGAGTTATTTAATTTTATCCACAATTTCCTGTGGAATGTTCTTTTGTGTACCTTCATAGACAAAATGCTTTGATTTGAAGTATATCTGCTGTCTTGGTTCAGATATTAATTGTGCTAAATTCTTTACTTCTCTTTGATGGTTAAATTCTCTTGCTTGGGGGAATGTTTCCCAAAGTCTCTTATACTTGGGAGTACTCACAAGCTCTCTTACAGTGTCAATCTTAGGTTTCATCACAAGAGTTTTATGTTCTTCAACTCTGGCCCAAATATACAAAGTAAATCTCATCATCTTCCAGTGGAATCTATGGCCAGTTGTTTTGGTCTCAACTGCTCTCTCAATAATACCTAAAGCCTGTTCAGGTGGAATATCATTGTCTCTTAAATAGTGAATTAACTTATGTTCTTTTTCTCGTCTTTCTTGGTGAGCAACATCAGTAATTCTCTGAAAGTCTACTTTTGGAGATTTTTTTACTGTGTATTTCTTTAATACTTTAGTTTGCTTTCTGGTGACCATAATATTGTATTCGTTCATATAACGAGTTATGTCAAATGTAAACTTTAGAGTAATCCTAAGAGGGTAAAGTAGGGGGATAACTATTGAATTGTCTCTTGTTCTGAGACATTTAACCAAAGAACTTCACCCACAGTATTTGCGTCTTCTATGATCTTACTTCTGTTATCTTTGTAGTAAAATCTATCTAAAGTTTTATCTGATGTATGAC